>OFMM01000362.1_pt1 | contig 31430 bp, 22 predicted proteins | sample 1541811 | NCBI WGS metagenome assembly OFMM01 (sample SAMN04209246, study PRJEB22552) | human gut metagenome | biome: gut; material: feces | host: Homo sapiens | place: USA: Oklahoma
CGCTGCGCGCCCCGCACAGGCTAAAGCCTCTAATAAAAAGGGCGCGTCCATACGGACACGCCCCTGTGCACAACAATGCAAAGAACGACTTAGAAGCTACCGCGCTTCAGGAAGTCGGGAAGCTCGAACTGATCGTTGCCGAAGTTAGGAAGCTCGGTGCCACCGACGTTGCGGGTCGGAGCGGCCTGAGCCGGGCTGGTGGCCGGAGCGGTGCGCTGCGGCTCAGCGGAGGCAGCGGCCTTGCTCTGAGACTGCTGAGCAGCAAAGAGCTCGTCCTGACGGTTAACGTTGGAGTCGGAGAAGCCCGTAGCGATGACGGTGATACGCACCTGATCGCCCAGGGACTCGTCGACAACGGTACCGAAGATGATGTTGGCCTCGGGGTCGACGGCGTTGGCGACAACGTCGGCGGCGTCGCTGATCTCCTGGATGCCCAGGTCCTTGGAACCGGCGATGGAGAGCAGCACGCGCGTGGCGCCATCGATGGAGCTCTCGAGCAGCGGGCTGGAGATGGCCTGCTGGGCAGCGTCGACGGCACGGGTATCCCCAGAAGAGGTACCGATACCCATCATGGCGGTACCGGCCTGCTTCATGATGGTCTTAACATCGGCGAAGTCCAGGTTGATGATACCGGGGACGGTGATGAGGTCGGTGATGCCCTGGGTGCCCTGGGAAAGGACGCCATCGGCAATCGCGAAGGCCTCGAGCATGGTGGTCTTCTTCTCGGCGATGTCGAGCAGCTTATCGTTAGGGATGACGATCATGGTGTCGACGCAATCGGAGAGGGTCTTAATGCCCTCCTCGGCGCTCTTCTTGCGCTTGCGGCCCTCGAAGGTGAAGGGCTTGGTCACGACGGCGACGGTCAGCGCACCGACCTCGTTCATCGCGATATCGGCAACGATGGGAGCAGCGCCGGTACCGGTGCCACCGCCCTCGCCGCAGGTGATGAACACCATGTCGGCGCCAGCGAGCGCCTCGGCAATGTCGTCGCGGGACTCATCGGCAGCCTTGCGGCCAACCTCGGGGTTGGCGCCGGCGCCCAGGCCGCGGGTAAGGTCGGTGCCGATGTGCACCTTGATATCGGCATCAGAGATCGCGAGTGCCTGAGCATCGGTGTTGATGGCAACAAACTCGACGCCGCGGATGCCCTCTTCGATCATTCGATTGACCGCGTTGGTACCGCCGCCGCCGACGCCGACCACCTTAATGACGGCAAGGTAGTTGTTGATCTCTGTCTCGTGCATGTCGGTCCTCCGAACAAAGGTTATAGCCATAGCATGGGTCGACCCCTGCGCACATTAACCTTCAGGTTGAAAGTAAATGCAAAGGTAAACCGTATTATGTTTGCACATTATGAACGTATCAGTCAAATAATTGACTGTGAAAACCAAACAAACCAGATAAACGGCGTGGTATGGCCCCTCAACAAAGCATCAACCAGCGCTACGAGGTCGGAGCGTTCCTAAATGTATAGTTACCCGGAGAGCGCACATTGATATACGTTACGCCCTCTACCTGCGAAAGCAACTTGGTGACTACGCGTTCCTTCTTGGCGATATCGTCCGAATCGCCCAGCGACACCTCAATGCCGTTATTGAGGTTTGCCGAGATGGCTTCGACCGAAGGCGTGGAAATATCCTTGACTTGTCCCAAGAACTCGCTCGAAAAACCACGCACATAATCCAAGCCAGCCTTAACGGCCTTGGAGCTCACTGCCTGGCCGGAAACCGGAGCGACATCCGCCGAGACATCAGTCAACAACACCGCGCCATAGTGCTTAGCGAGCGCCAGCGCGGCATCGATTCCGGTCAAGGTATTTGAGCCCTGCCCTGTCGTGATGACGTTGCCCTGGTCATCCACTTCGACCGACGTCGACAGTGGGGCGATCCAGGTGTCATCATCCCCGATGGCCCAGGCAAGGTCATCGGAACTGATATAGGCAATTGCGATGACCTTGCGCTCCATCGGCGTAATGATGAGCGTATGCGGGAACTGACGCTGAACATCCACGCCCGAGACCCACGGGTTCTGCTTGAGGTCCTCGGTAATCTGGTCGGGATCGACGTTAAAAAGCGACGTTCCCTCGGGCAAATCGATCAGCTGGATAGCATCGTGCTTCGTCACATGCTCGCTGCCTTGAATCTGAATATCAGTGGCGGTAAACAATCCAGAGTTGATCACCACGATGGCAACGACGACGAGCACGGCCAAGGCGGCCAGAACGCCGCCCACGATTTTGCCTTTGCCTGCAACGACAGAAGCAGCGTCTGATGTTTTATTTACCATCGCCCCAAGTGAAGACAACGGGTTGACGTTTTTTTTACCCGAAGGCTTCTTGGCGGTAGCCGGCACCGATGTCAGCGAGCGCGGTTTCGATGCGCCCAGCGTGCGACCTGGACGCGGCGCTTTAGTTCCCGTCGAGGGCTTAGGAGTTGCCATGGGACGGGCAGGTTTGGCGCCCATAACAGGCTTTGACGTCACCGAGGGACGCGAGGACTTTTTTGCGGCCGGACGATTACCGAGCTGCGAGCCGACGACCGGACGACTGGTCTGTCGAGCATGCCCGACAGACTTAGAATGCGCGACGGTATTGCGTTGAGGTTTGGCAGGCGCGCCGGAACGCCCTCCGGCGCGGCGGAAGGTGGGTTTCGATGCTCTAGAAGCCGAGGAATTTAACTTCCGGTCTGAGCTCGATGCCATACGCCTCCCTCACCTTTCCGTGCACATGTCTGATAACCGCGGCAACGTCATCGGCCGAGGCAGTTCCGTTATTAACGATAAAATTAGCGTGAACGGGCGAAACTTCCGCGCCGCCAATCGAAAAACCCTTTAATCCACAATCCTCGATAAGCTTGCCCACACTCGCATCGGGCGGGTTGCGAAAGACCGACCCGCAGGACGCGCGACCCATGGGCTGCGTTCGCTTGCGCCTCGTCAGGTACCGCTCCATGCGCTCGCGAATGTCGGCCTTGGGCGCCGGTTTAAGCTTGAGCACACACTCGAGGATGATCTCATTGCGGGGAAGGCTACATTCGCGGTAGCCCCAAGTGATCTCGGACCCCGCATAATGCTTGATACCGGATGCCGGGTCAAACGTTACGACATCCTCAACCAGCGAGCCAATCCACTCGGTCCGTGTGCCGGCATTCATAGATATCGCACCGCCGACCGAGCCAGGGATGCCAACGGCAAACTCAAGGCCCGAGAGGCTACGCGACAGGGCATCGTTGACCAGGCGCGCAAACATCACGCCCGCACCGACCGTCAGCGTACAACCGTCATCTGCAACAACCGTGCGCTGAAACTCACGTCCGAGCGAAATGACGGCGCCGCGATAACCGCCATCGGCAACCAGCAGATTGGAGCCCTTGCCGATGATGACCCACGGCACCTGCTCGCGATCGAGCACCGCCACGGCGCGGCGAAGGGCATGATAGCTATGGCACGTCACAAAGAGGTCGGCCTTGCCGCCGATACGATAGCTCGTATGACGCGCAAGGCGCTCGTCCTCGATCACATCCGTGTCGATCATGCCCGAGAGCGCCATGACGGCGTTAAACAGACCCATTAGACTTAAGCGTCTTTCTTGGCAGTCAGATACTCAATGAACTCGGGACCGACGGTCGTAACGTCACCGGCACCCATAGTGAGCAGCAGGTCGCCCTCGCCCACCATCTGCTCGAGCTCCTGATTAAGCTCAAGACGGCTGGAGCAGTACACGACCTCCTTGCCAGGATGCTTGGCGCGCACGGTATCGGCGAGCATCTTAGAGGTGACACCCGGAATGGGCATCTCGCCAGCCGAGAACACATCAATCAGCAGCAGTTTATCGGCATTGGCAAATGCATCGGCAAAGTCGTCGCAAAGGGCCTGCAGACGCGAATAGCGGTGCGGCTGGAACACGACGTCGACGTGCTTGTAGCCCAGCGACGAAGCGGCAGCAAGCGTCGCCTTGATCTCAGTGGGGTGATGGCCGTAATCATCGACCACGGTGATGCCATCGATATCGCCTACGTGGGTAAAGCGACGACGGACGCCCTCAAAGCTCGAGAGCGCCTTGGCGGCGGCGTCGATGTCAAGGCCCAGGACATGGGCGACGGTGAGCACCGCCGTGGCGTTGAGCATGTTGTGGCGACCGGGATTGCTCTTGATCTCCACAGCATGCTCAGTGCCGTCCTCAAAGCGAACGATAAAGTCGCTCTGGATGCCCTTGACATCCGGGTGCATGCAGACGATGTCGTTGCTCTCGGCAAAGCCGTAGGAAAGCACGTGACGGCCCGTCGACTTGGCGAGCTCGACCAGATGCGAGTCCTCACCGCAGACGATGACGGTGCCGTCCTCGCCCACCAGGCTCATGAATTTGGCGAAAGTTGCCTCGATCTCCTCGATACCCGAGTAGTGATCGAGGTGGTCGGCCTCGACGTTGGTCACAATGACCACGTTGGGGTTCAGGAACAGGAAGGAGCTGTCGGACTCGTCGGCCTCGGCGACAAAGTAGTCGCCCGAGCCGTTCTTGCCGTTCGTGTCATAGCCCTCGACGATGCCACCGATCAAGAAGCTCGGATCCAGACCCATGCGGTCGAGCATGGTGGCGCACATCGAAGACGTGGTGGTCTTGCCATGCGTGCCGGCAACAGCGACGGTGGTGTAGCCGTGGCCCAAAGCAGAGAGCATCTTGGCACGGGGCCACACGGGAATACCAAGCTCGCGAGCACGCACGAGTTCAGGGTTGGACTCCGGAATAGCGGTGGAGACAACAACCACGTCGGGCTTGACCTCGTCGATCGTGGCGGCCTCATGGCCCACATGCACCTTCACACCAGCGCGGGTAAGCTGGCGGATATAACGTGACGTCTTAAGGTCGGAGCCGGTAACGGCATAACCACGCTCGTGCAGAACGAGGGCGATGCCGCTCATGCCGGCGCCGCCGATACCGATAAAGTGGGCGCTCTTAAACTCGGGCGCGGAGGTTGCAGTCTGGGAATCAGCCATGTGCTCGTGTACTCCTTGCGTAAACACTGCCTGTAACCCGTTAACTGTACCGCACCTACCGCATCAGCGCGAGGGCGACCGACGATATCCCGTCTAACTAACGCAAACCCTCTACCGCATCCGCCAGAAGAGCGGCGGCCCTATCCTGAGCCAGACCACGTGCCGCCTGACGCATGGCGTCGCGCGCCGCCGCGTCATCGACCAGGTGCAGCAGCTCATCGGCAAAGGCAGAACCGTCGATATCGGCATCGGCGCAGAGCACGCCGGCCCCGGCGTCGACCAGATAACGGGCATTGGTGGTTTGGTGGTCGGCCGTCGCATGCGGATACGGCACGAGCACCGAGGGCACGGCGAGCGCAGCGATCTCGGCCACGCTCGATGCGCCCGAACGCGAGAGCACCAAATCGGCAGCAGCCAGCATATCGCCCATGTTGTCGATGTAAGGCTGGACGCGGTAACGCTTCGCCTCCTCGGGCGTCAGCGCCAAAGCGCGCTCGGTCTCCTCAAAGCCGTCGGCACCCGTCGAATGCAACACATAGAGGTTCTTGCGCGAAAGCAGCTCGTTTTTGAGCGAAGCCACGCGCTCGTTGAGGTGCTGGGCGCCAAGTGAACCGCCAAAGACGAGCAGCAGCGTAGCGTCCTCGGGAACGCCAAGTGCCTTGCGGCCGCGAGCGCGATCGCCTTCGATTACCGAGCGACGTACGGGGTTGCCGGTCATGAGCACGTGGTCAGGGTCACCTTCGCGCTCAAAGACCGAACGCGCTGCCGGCACCGAGATGCACACGCGGGCGGCGTGGGAGTTCATCATCTTGTTGGCCAGGCCCGGAACAGAGTTCTGCTCATGCAGCAGATACGGAACGCCTGCGCCCTTGCACCACCCCAGCAGCGGAACCTCGACATAGGCACCAAAACCTATGGCGACATCGGGCTTGCAGGCTTTTGAAAAATGGTTACCGAGCGCGCGCTTCGCCTTATAGACACGCCACAGCGAGCTCAACGCCGTCCAAGGGCGAGAACGGTCGAAGCCCGTAACCGTAATCGGCACAAAATCGAACCCAGCCTCGGGAACCAGACGACCCTCGAGCTTGTGCGACTGACCCACAAATACAACGTGGTGGCCACGGTCACGCAGCTCCTCGGCCAAGGCGAGTGCGGGGTTGATATGTCCCGCCGTGCCGCCGGCTGCGATAGCAACGGTCATCTTATCGGTCATGGTAGTCCCTTCGTACACGCGGTCCCTGGTCGTCGGTGCGCAGACGCGCCGACGGGTCCGAGTTCAAATCGATTCGATTATATCCGCCGCCCGCGTTGCGAGGGCTGGGGCGCTGAGGACGACCTTGCGGAGCCATTCGCGGGCGTGGACGAGCTGCCGGCTCGGATGGAGAACCATCAAGAACGGTAAAGCCGCTACGCGAAGGTCGTTCACCGCGCACATGGGCCACGCCAGCGGTGCTCTCGTCCATAACGGCAAAGCTCTCGCGGCGACGGTCGTACTCATCGCGACGGGCGCTCTCATACGAAACGCGCAGGATCAGACCGGCGAGCATAAGCGACACGATAATCGACGAACCGCCGTAGCTAATAAACGGCAACGGTTTGCCCGTCATGGGAAACACGTTGAGGATGCCCAGCGCGTTAATCAAAAACTGCACCGCGAGAATGACCGCGGAGCCAGACGCCATAAGCGCGCCCCGACGATCGGTCGCCTGCTCGGCAATGCGAAACGCCGAGTAGATCAGCATCGCAAACACCAAGAAGAACAGCACGGTTCCGACAAAACCGACTTCCTCGCCAATGATGGCCAGGATGTAGTCATTGTGCGCCTCGGGAAGATACGAGTACTTCATGGTTGAGTTGCCGATGCCACGGCCGAACAGACCGCCCGAGGCAAAGGCCATGATGGCAAGCGTGGCCTGATAGCCGTCACCATACTCGTCGGCCCAAGGGTTCAAGGCAACCTGAATGCGCACCATACGGTACGGCTCTGCGACAAGCGCAATCACGATCACGAGAATGCCGAAGATTAGCACGCCGATGATAAATCTGGGGTCGAGACCCGCAAACAACGCCATGCACATGAGGGTCAACAGGATGATCAGGACAGTACCGAAATCGGGCTGGATAAAGATCAGAAAGAGCGAAATGCCCAGGTAGATGCCCATCTTGCGAAGGAATTCGTTGATGTTGCCACCGGGCGAAAAGAAGCGATCAAGCATGATGGCCGAATACGCAATGGCAAATGGCTTTAAAAACTCGGAAGGCTGGAACTGAATACCGGCGATGTTGAGCCAGCGCGTGGCGCCACGGCTGCCGCTGCCCACCAAGAACACCAGAAGCAGTAGCCCTATCATGCCGATAAGGAAGATCCTGAGCACATCCTCCCCAAACCAGCTGTCCGGCAAAACGCGCACGATGGCAATCAGCGCTAGAACACCGACCACGGCAAACGCGGCCTGTCGACCCAGAAAAAACGTCGCCGAGCCATTCTCGTGCAGCGCCTCGACCGAAGACGCCGAGTACACCATCAGCAGGCCAAAGCACACCAAGGTAAACAGGCAGGCCATGAATATCAAACGGGGGCGCATGATACGGGCGGGAACGCCGGCAATATAGCGTTCGCTAAACGACTGCCCGCCGCGGCTGGAACGCGGTGTGATGCGACGTGAGGAAGCACGGTCCGAGTCGGGCCTCCTCATACCTTGTCGGGGGCTCTCCTCTCTCACCGCAACCCCTATTCCATTTGTGATTTCGCTGTAGCGGCAAGCTGAGCCACGTAGTCCTTAAACACGCGGCCGCGCTCCTCATAGCCCGAGAACTCATCGAACGAAGAGCAGGCAGGAGAAAGTAAGATCACGTCACCACGGCTCGACAGCGAACGGGCGACGTCCACGGCGTCGCGTAGGTCATCCGCCTGGGCGATATCCACATCGCCATCGACATCGGCCTCGTCCATAGCGGCGGTGAAGCGCTCGCGCGCATCGCCAAAGCAGACGACCGAGCGCACGTTGTCCATAACGACGCGCGCGAAGTCCGTGAGCGGCGTGCCCTTATCGTGGCCGCCGAGCAGCAAGATCACGTCGTCATCGGGAAATGCCGTCAGCGCCTTCTCGACCGCATCGGTGTTAGTCGCCTTGGAATCGTTGACGTAGCGCACGCCGTCAATCTCGCCACACGGCTCCACGCGGTGCTCGAGCGGCTGGAACAAGGCAAGACCGCGGCAGACACCATCAACATCGGCACCGACCGCCAAGGCAGCCGTGGCAGCGCACAGGGCATTGATAACATTGTGATGGCCCGAGATCTTGAGCTCGGATGTAGCGATGAGCGGGGTCTCGACGCCTTTCAGACGCACGATCATCTTGCCATCGCGCACAAAGGCGGCATCCTCGCCCTCAGGCTCGTCAAAGGCAACCTTGCAGATGCGACGACCCGGCGTGTAGATGTACTCATCGAACTCGTGAATGCCGGCGTCTTCGACGTCGACAACCACCAGATCGTCATCGACCATATTGTCAAACAGTTTGACCTTGGCAAGCGCATAGTTCTTATGGCTCTTATGCCAGCCCAAGTGGTCGGGAGTGATGTTGAGCAGAACCGCCACGCGGGGGTGGAGCTCGGTGGTCGTAGCAATCTGATAGCTCGAGAGCTCAGCCACAAACCACTCGTTGTGGGCTCGGCCGTCAATCTCGTTGACCGGCGGCTCGCCGATGTTGCCGACAGCAACGCTGGCCTCGCCGGCAGCCTTGAGCAGATAATCCGTCAGCGACGTGGTGGTCGTCTTGCCGTTGGTGCCCGTGATGGCAATCCAGTTATCGGGCGACAGGCGATAGGCAAACTCGGGCTCACCCATAATCTGGGCGGCATGCTCGCGCCCGGCCTTAAAGAAGCCCGAGAACTCCGAGATGCCCGGGCACGTCACGCATACGTCATAGGCGCCCTCGACCTGTTCGGTCCCATAGACAAACGACGCACCAGCAGCCTCGAGCGCACGCGTGGCGTCATTGGGCTCAGAGGTGCCGCCGCCATACACGGTAACGGCGCTTACGCGCTCGGGATGTGCCAGCGCCCAGCGGGCGACATCGAGACCGGATTTGCCCTGACCCAAAACGAGCAGGCTAAAGACATCAGCAAGAGGCATGAAAGACCACTATCCCAACTGGAAGAACAGAGCAAGGCCAACGGCACCAAAGGCCGCAGCGATAATCCAAAAACGGATGACGACCTTGGTCTCGGCCCAGCCCTTCTTTTCGAAATGATGATGGATGGGCGCCATAAGGAAGACGCGCTTGTGCGTAAAGTGGAAGTAGACAACCTGAATCATGACCGACAGGGTCTCAACGATAAACAGGCCGCCGATGATGAGGGAGACGACCTCGGTGTTGGTCATGATGGACGTGCAGGCAAACGCGGCGCCCAGGGCAAGCGAGCCGGTATCGCCCATAAAGATGCTCGCCGGATAGCAGTTGAACCACAGAAAGCCCAAGCAGGCACCGGCACACGCGGTGCAGAAGATGGACAGGTTCACGTCTCCGTGCAAAAACGCCATGGCAGCCATGGCGAGCATGGCAATCATGGAGGTGCCGCCAGCAAGACCGTCAAGGCCATCGGTCAGGTTCACGGCATTAGAAAGACCGGCGATCATCAGCCAGCAAAAGACAATGTAGAGCCACGGGAACGAAAGGCCGCAGATGGTGGTCGAAAGCACGCCAAGGTCAATCGTCAGGCCGCCGGGAAAACGAATCTCGGGGGCGACGCCGCACCAGTTAACGGCAAGTACCGTAAAGGTGACACAGATAATGGTTAGGCCGATCATCTTGGCATGAGGCGTCAGACCGAGCGAGCGCCCATGCGTAACGGAGGTCAGGTCGTCGATCAGGCCCAGCACGCCGGTCGCCAGCGTGGCGAGCAGCACGAGCACGAGCTCGGTGGTGAGCTTGCCCATCAGCAGGCAGGTCAGCGAGATCGCGACGAGGATGACAACACCACCCATGGTGGGCGTTCCCTGCTTAACCAAATGACGCTTGGGGCCATCGGCACGAACCTGCTGGCCGATACCCTCGACTTTGAGCAGCTTGATCCACCACGGCATGAGCAGCAGCGCAATGGCAGCGGCGATGCCAAGCCCCAAAAAAGCCTGATACGTTGGATACGAGGGATTGCCGAACATGGGCTAGCACACACCTTCCACAAAGCGGTCGAGCTCAACAAAGCGGGAACCCTTGACCAGTACAACATCATGTTTTTCAAGCGCGCCGCCCATGCGGTCGAGCACCTGCTGATAATCGGAGAACACCTGGATGCGGTCCTCGTCCATGCCCATCATGCGCGCGGCATCGGCCATAAGCTGGGCCAGCTCACCACCCACGCACGCCAGCATGTCGAGCTTCTTGGCGGCCGCATAGGCGCCCACGAGCTCATGCATGCGAGGAGCCTCATCGCCCATCTCGCCCATCTCGCCCAGGATCGCCATGCGAGACCCCGTGCACGAAAGCGAGCACAGTAGATCGAGGCCAGCAGCCATGGATTCGGCACTGGCGTTATAGGAATCGTCGATGACGCGGGCACCGCTCTTGGCGCGCTTGATCTCCTGGCGGCGACCGGTGATCGTGAGGCCCCTAAAGGCAGCATCGATCTGCTCGGGCGTCACGCCCAAGCGATAGGCAACCGCGGCGGCCTTAACGGCATTAGGAACGGACTGCACGCCGGGGATGGCAAGCATGGTATCGATCGTCTCACCCTGGCCAAAATCGAGCGTAAAGACCGGACGGCCCTCGTCATCAACACGAATGTCGCGGGCACGGACCTCATCATCGTCCGAGACGCCGGCCAGCATCACATCGATACCAGCAGGCTGGGCGAACGTATCGCGAATGAACGGCGTAAAGTCGTCCTCACCGCCCAAAACCAGCAGCGGCAAGAAGTCGCCGGCGGCGCACATACCCTGGACAATCTCGGCCTTAGCGCGGGCGATGTTCTCGCGGCTGCCCAAAATGCCGATGTGAGAGGTACCAATCTTGCTTACGATGGCAAGGTTGGGATTGGCGGACTGGGACAGGCGCTCAATCTCGTGGAAATGGTTCATGCCCATCTCGAGCACCAGGACCTCGGTATCGGCCGGAGCGGAAAGCACCGTGAGCGGCATGCCGATCAGGTTATTGAAATTGCCCTTGGTGGCCCAGACACGATAGCGCTTGGCGAGCACGGCGGCGAGCACGTCCTTGGTCGTCGTCTTGCCGATGGAACCGGTAATGCCAACGACCAGGCAGCCAAGCTCCAGGCGATACGTGTGCGCCAAACGCAGCAGAAACTCCTCGGGATCATCGGTCAGCAGGATGGCGCACCCCTTGTCCTGCGCCAGCGAGACCAGCTCAGCCTCGGGCTCACGCGTCATCACGACGGCGCCGGCACCCGACTGGACGGCACGGGAAGCAAAATCATTGCCGTCGACGTTTTCACCGGGAAAGGCGACGAAAATCGTCCCTTCCTCGACCTGGCGCGAGTCGATAACGCACCCGCGGCATACCCGATCGGCTTCTCCCGTCACGGTTCGGGCCCCTGTTGCGGCCGCGAGGTTGTTGACGGCGATCTCTATCATTGCAGCTCCCCTGTAAACCTAATAATGCTATCGGCGTATTGTATCCCAGCGCCGCACATGCGTGGTGCAGGGCATGTGAACACCCTCATATGGGACAACAAACAACGCCCCAAAGATTGTAACCCCCTACTTCGTGTGCGGGATACCCAGCACGTCGAGCGCGTTGGCCATAATGGACTGGAACGGCACCGCAGCGGCATCTGAGCCGCTCGGCGTTCCGTCGAGCGTGATATAGCACAGCACCTTGGGCGATTGTGCCGGTGCAAAGCCCATAAAGGACGACATGTAGTTCTCCTTGAGGTAGCCGCCGTTCTCGTCGGCACGTTCGGCCGTACCGGTCTTACCCGCCACGTCATAGCCGTCAACCGCGCCGCCAACGCCCGTTCCCTCGGACACGACCGTCTGCATGCACGATGTCACCTGGGATGCGGCGTCCTCCGAAATCGCGCGCTCGCCTTCACCCCAGTCCTTCTCGTCGCCTTTGCTGGACTTATAGAAGTGCGGTGTCATCATCACGCCGCCGTTGGCGATGCCGCCCACGGCACGTGCGATCTCAATCGGCGAGACGGACAGTGCCTGTCCAAAGCTCATCGAGCCCAGCGTGGCGCCGTCATACTGGTCACGCTCCTTGACGATACCCAGGCTCTCTCCCGGAAAATCGACACCCGAGCTGTGACCGATGCCCCACTTGTCCACATAGGCGGCAAAGTCGTCGGCACCGATCTTGCGCCCCACCAGGACAAAGCCCACGTTGGACGAACGGCGCATCATCTCGCGCACATCCATGGTCATGGCATAGTCGCGCTTGTCGGCATCGGTGACGGTATCGTCGCCCACCTTGATGCTCGCCGGCACCTCAAACGACGTACTCGATCGCACGACGCCCAAGTCGAAGCCGGCGCCCGCCACGAGCGTCTTAAAGACCGAGCCGGGCTCGTAGGCGTCGGTGACCAGGCGCAGATTCATATCCTCGGTCTTGGCATTCTCCAGATCGGTCTGGTCGTAGGTCGGGTACGAGCAGGCTGCCAAAATCTCGCCTGTCGTAGGATCGGTGACCAGCGCCGAGCCGTTCTTGGCCTTTGTCTTCTCGACAGCCTCTGCCAGGGCATCCTCGGCCGCACGCTGGATATTGACGTCGAGCGTCGTCACGATATCAACGCCGTCGACCGCAGCCACCTTTTTATAGGCACCGCCCGCGATATAGCTGCCGTCCCTCGCGCGCTCGCGTACGAGAGAACCGTTCGTGCCGGTCAGAAGCTTGTTGTATTGCTTTTCGAGACCCGTCAAGCCATCGTTGTCCACATTCACTACACCCAGCACCTGCGATGCCAGATTGCCGTATGGATATACGCGCTTCATGGCCTGCTCAAAAAGCACACCGGGCAGGTTCTTCTTCTCCAGCGTCGCAGCATCGTCTTCGTCCACCTGGCGCTTGATATACACCCAGGTTCCATCGGACTCAACGAGCTTGCGGCAGGTCTTTTTATCGATTCCAGTTGCCTTGACCAGCGCTGACACCGTCTTGTCAACATCCTCGACAAGCTGCGGGTTCACGGCGATGTTGCGACATTCGACCGACGACGCCAACACGTTGCCGTTGCGGTCGTAGATGGTGCCGCGTTTGGCATAGAGGGTCTGCGCAAGCAGGCGGCGCGCATCGGCACGCTCGCGCAGTTTATCGGCTTCGACAACCTGATAGTCGGCAAGGCGAAAGACGCCCAAGCCCAAGCCAAGCCCAATGAATCCCATGACGGCTTTGCGGCGAGGCAGAGGCGTGCCTGTGAGCCATTCGGTCGGCGAACTCTTGCGCGACCTGGTGTTATGCACTTGAGGGCCGCCCGAGCCGCGAAGTCGCGACGCCGGGTCGTTGCCACGGGACTGCCCGGCGTTGTAAGATTGCCGACCCGTTCCTTGATAACCAGAACGTCCCCGCGACGAGGGACGTCCAGAACCGCGACCCCCGTCGGAGCCGCGGCGATAGTCATTTGTCATACTCAGCTACCGTCTTGCTACTGAGCGGTCGCGGTCGCGTTGGCGCCCGCGGCTGCATCCTGCGAAAAGTCAAGTGTAACGCTCTCGCTGGGCTCCACCATGCCATAAGCGCCCGCAAGGTCGCGAATGCGCGTGTCGGCGCCATAGACCGAATGCATGACCTCCAGGTCGGAGCTCTCATCGGTCGCCTTCTCGAGCGTGTTGGTAAGCGCAGCGTTGCTGTTGAGCACCTGGGCCGTAACGCCGGCGAGCGCCACGCGGGCGACGCCGATCGTCATGAAGATAGCCGCAATGATGCAAAACGTTTTAAGAACGCTCATGAAAACCGGGCTTACCGCCTGGTTTGCCTGACGGCCCGCGCCCGTGTAGACATCAAAGCGCGGCGTGCGCTGCTCGCGGGGAGCAACGGGAGCCTGCGGTGCCTCACGATAGGCGGGCATGGCGTTCATATCATAGGCGAGTGCTGCGCTTGAAGTGTTGTAGCCCATGATATGCCGCCTCCCATCCCGAGTACGTTGGTAGTGTGTTTAAGCTTCGTTTATGGTGCGAGCGGGAGGTCCAATATCGCGCGGTCGCGTCTACAGACGCTGCGCCACGCGGATTTTGGCTGATCTCGCCCGAGGGTTGCGCTCAACCTCATCAGGCTGGGCAACCAGGGGTTTGCGGGTGATGACCTTGAGTATCGGCACGTTGCCGCACACGCACACCGGAATCTCCGTCCGTTGCCGTCACCCGCGTCTGCCGTGTCGGCGTAATCGCCCGAATTGACCATCATCACGCTCATTGTGATACGCCCCGAACCGTCGGACGCTTCGATCGGCAACGCGAACGTGCCCGGTTCGAGCGCCAACGGCGACGAGCCGGCGACGGGATTCATGCAACCGGCAAACTCGCGGTAAAGATCGTCCTGTTCGTCGGCGAGGATGCCGCATTGGAAATCATGGTTGCCGTACGTCGCAGCGAAGGGGATATGCGATTCCAACGCCGGCCCCAAAAACGCGGCGAACGTGTCGCGCACTTTCTGCCGTGTCTCGTCGAGCAGCGTCGCCGCGGTGACGCGATTGATGGCTTCCGCCCACGATTCCAGCTTGCTGGCAGAACCGTTGCGACCTGCGCTTTTCACCAGTTTCGGCGAATCGGTGCCGATGCCGTCGATCATCCACCGTTCGTCGGAGGGCTGCGATTTGGTCAGTGTTTTGGCGATCGGATGACGTTTGATGCCACGGATTTTCGCTTCGATTTCGGTGACCGCGCGCACGTGCGTACCGGGCTGTTCGCCACGGCGACGTAGAAACGTATCGATATATGCCGGATCGTAGCCGCGGATCTGATCGCCGGTGAGCACGATGAGGTCGGGATGTGCCTTCCTGATAGCGGCTTCGATCAGCCGAATCGTGTCTTCGCGCACGTCCGGACCATCCTGAATATCAGCCATTTGCAGCACCCGGAACGTACCGTCGCTGTTGAATCGCAAGCTCATGATGCCCACTGTACTGCGGCAAATCTGGATATGGGGTGAAATAAGGGCGCGAAAATCGCAAACCATGCCGTCATATCGCGGAATACCGGCAAAATATGGGATTGGTTGTCGCTAGTATGGGCGGCAGTGCAGGTAGGTAACATGCACGTAACAATGTGGATTGGCAGAAGGCCGATCCGACTTTACAGATAAGGAGGAGTGATGGGTCAGGATCAATCGTCAGTGTTTGATCTCGCGGCAGTCGCCGCGGCGTCCAACGGAGGGAACAACGACCCGCTGCTGCCTCCGGCGCGTTACATTGGAGCTCCGCAAAAGCCCAGCAAGATGCCGTACAACAAGTACGTCGCATACGATAAGCAGGTGCCGTTTGATTTCCCGGAGCGTACGTGGCCGGGCAAGCGACTGCAGCGTGCGCCGCGTTGGTGCTCCGTCGATCTGCGTGACGGCAACCAGGCTCTCGTCAACCCGATGGATTCCGAGCGCAAGCTGCGTTTCTGGAACCTGCTCGTGTCGATGGGCTTCAAGGAGATCGAGGTCGGTTTTCCGTCGGCTTCCGAAACCGATTACGACTTCATCCGCATGCTGATCGAGCGTGAGCTCATTCCTGACGATGTTACCATCGTCGTGCTCACCCAGGCCCGCGAGCATCTGATTCGCAAGACCTACGAGTGCCTGAAGGGCGCCAAGCGCGCCATCGTGCACTTCTACAATTCCGTGTCCGTGCTGCAGCGCGAGGTCGTGTTCCGCAAGGACAAGGCCGGCATCAAGAAGCTTGCCACCGACGCCGCGGCGCTGTGCAAGGAGCTTGAGGGCGAGGCCAAGGGCATCGACCTGTACTACGAGTATTCCCCGGAATCCTTCACCGGCACCGAGCCGGAGTACGCCGTCGAGGTGTGCAACGCGGTGATCGATGTCATCAAGCCGACGCCGGAACATCCGATGATCATCAACCTGCCGGCAACCGTGGAAATGACCACGCCGAACGTCTTCGCCGACGAGGTCGAGTATGTGTCCAACCACCTCGTGCCGCGTGACGCCGTGGTGCTCTCCCTGCATCCGCACAACGATGAGGGCATGGGCGTTGCCGCCACCGAGCTGGCGGTGCTGGCCGGTGCCGACCGCGTGGAAGGCTGCCTGCTGGGCAACGGCGAGCGTACCGGCAACGTCGACCTGGTCACCCTTGGTCTGAACTTCCTGACCCAGGGCATCGATCCGCAGATCGACTACTCCAACGTTCCGGAAATCCGCAAGACCGTCGAATACTGCAACCAGATCAAGATCTCCGAACGCCATCCGTATGCGGGCAACTTCGTGTTCACTGCGTTCTCCGGCTCCCACCAGGACGCCATCAAGAAGGGTCTTGAGGCCCGTCAGGTGGCCGCCGACCGTGCTGGCGCCGATCTGGACAGCTTCGTGTGGCTCGTGCCGTACCTGCCGATCGACCCGAAGGACATCGGCCGTTCCTACGAGGCCATCATCCGCGTGAACTCCCAGTCTGGCAAGGGCGGCATGGCCTACCTGCTGAAGACCAACCACAACCTTGATCTGCCGAAGCGTCTGCAGGTCGAGTTCGAGAAGGTCGTGCAGAACTACGCCGACGAGACCAAGAAGGAAGTCAAGGACGAGGACATCTGGCGTCTGTTCAAGGACGAGTACCTGCCGGTCGAGGAATCCGGCGCCACCGCGGCCGGTGTCGTGGTCGGCGACAGCAAGGACGAGACCCTGAAGCAGTGGGGCCGTCTGAAACTGCTGAAGGTGTCCGTCTCCTCCGGCGAGGATGGTTCCGACACCGTGCTCAAGGCCAGGATTCTCGACCGCGGCGTGAACGTTGGTGTCGACGAGCCGGTGGAGCGTGAGGTCTCCGGCATCGGCAACGGTCCGATCGCCGCCTTCCTCAACGCCGTGAGCAACTTTGGCATCGAGGCTTCGGTGATGGATTACGTGGAGCACACCATGTCCGTCGGCACCGATGCCATGGCCGCTTCCTATGTGGAATGCCAGATCGGCGAGGAAGACAACACGAGCATCGTGTGGGGCGTCGGCATCGATACCTCCATCGTCACCAGCTCGCTGAAGGCCATCATCTCGGCCATCAACCGTTCCGAGCGCTGATTGCGCTGATTGCACGGACGCGTTGAGCAAACGCGCCGGATATGATTCGAGGGGCTTTCTGGGTAACCGGGAAGCCCCTCGTCGTTGTCATGTGCCATGCGATGCGCCCGCTCACAAGTATGACGAGCGCGTTCCGTGACGCTTCCCCCTCCGCGGATGAAGGGTGTCACAAGGCCGCCACACCAAGTTGTACAACGATGTAAAACACGGTATAGTACATCGTTATAAAACCTGTATCTGCTTACTGAAGGATCTTCCATGTCGGCCAATTATTCCCTGCTGTGTTATACACGCGAAGCCACCGGACGCGAAGAGGCGAACAACGAGGACATCGCCTACAGCATGCATTTGGCGCTACGTTCCGGCGATGACGCCGAGTGGCAGCCGCTGAACGAAAACTATGGCATCTTCTTCGCGGCCGGTGTACCGATCGCCGCCGCGACCGCGGAGTCCCGCCGTGCGTGCACGGCCGCGGCGCGCTTCGCCGCCGACCCGTTCGACGCGCCTCGCCCCGCCACCGACGCCGTCGCCCATGGCGTGGTCATGCCCGGTATGGATATCACGCTGAAATCACTCAAGAACCCGTTCCTGTTCCGTCTCGCGGACGGACGATTCGCCATCGCCGCGACCCGTACCGCCCGCGGCGGTGAACCGGACGGTTCCGAACGGTCGGCATTCCTGCTCGCCATCAGCGATGATCTGACGGCGTTCGACCAGCGGGGGCTGGTGCTATTGCGCACCACCGGCGGGGTCAATCGCCCGTCCGTCTCTTTCGACGCCGCGGACGCGTGCTACGTCGTCTCCTGGACCGGTGACGATGGCAAGGCACGCACTGCGCGGACGGCCGATATCGTAGCCGCCGCCGGTTCGGGCAGGCCGCTTGATGTCGTGGAATCGGCGTCGTCGCAGCCGTTGCGTCAGACCGGGGATTGCGGCATTCCGAACGCCGTCGTCGGCAACAGCATCGCCATCAGTGAGCCGGAGGCCGAGCGCCTGATCGAGCGCTTCGGCCGCATCCGCAATACCGGAACGTCCGTGCCCGCCCAGCGAATCGATGCGGGCCTGCATGGTGAGGATGCCCGGAATGCGGTTCTGGCCTTGGCCGCAACCCGTGCGGAACTGTCATACAGCGACGGTTCGCAGGCCACGCGCGCAGTGGATTGGAACATGGCCCAGCTTGAGGCCATCGCCCAGGAAGCCTCCGAGGGAACGCTCAAGGCCGGCCAGACCCGTACCGTCGAAGGTGTGATCCGCCAGAGCGTCTATCCGGTGCCGTTCGCGGTGGAGCGCGCCGATCCATCGGTGTTCGCGTGGGATTTCAATGGCAAGCCGATGTTCATGTTCATCGCCACCGATGACACCGACGGCAATTGCGTGGATCCGAACGACGGTAGAACCCATATGCCGCTGCGCATCGCCGACTCCATCGAAGCGCTTTCCGACGCCGCGGGTGGACGGGCCAAGGAGATCGATCTGCTCGCATGCGGCGATCTCAATAGCGAAGATCGTCCGATGACCGGCTGCTTCTGGGCGCCGGAACTGCATGTGATCGGCGGCAAGCTGTCGGTCCTGTTCATGCCCTGCTTCGATGGGCCGCGCGTCAATCCCGACGGCACCCCCAACGATCGTGCCGGCAAACCGGACATGTGGACCGGCAGCTGCCACATCATGCAGCTCAAGCAGCATTCCGACGGCACGGATTTCGATCCGCGCGAGCCGGAGAACTGGACGGTGCCCGAGCCCATCCTCGACCCGGATGGCGAGACGCTCAATCCGATCCAGCGCATTTCGCTTGACATGACCGTGTTGTGCGATTCAGGCCGCTGGTACTACGCATGGCAGCAGGTCGGCAGCATCTGGATCGCCAGCTTCGACCCAGGTCGTCCGGCGAAGCTCACCAGCAAGCCAAAGCAGATTGTCGTGCCGGAATTCGCATGGGACAACATGATCGCCGAAGGGCCGAACGCCATCATGCATGACGGAACGATTTTCCTGATCTACTCGGGCTCGCTGGTCGGCATCGACTACACGACCGGCCTGGTCACCGCCCCGGCTGGACAGGGGGCCGATCTCACCGACGCCAGCGTATGGACGAAGCTCGATTATCCGCTGCAGAAGTCCGGCATGTACAACGGGCGTTGGCAGCTCGGCACCGGCCACGGCATGTGGTCGCATGACGAGGACGGCAACCTCATCTACGTGTTCCACAACGCCGAATACGAGCACGGCCGCTATGGTGGCCGCGACGCCCAGGTGCGCCGCGTGCACTGGTCCAAGGAGGGCATGCCCATCCTGGATATGCAAACGGCGGAGGAACTCGACCCCGACTATGCTGGTGTAACGATGGAGGTTGGTTTCTTCGATGCCGACTGAGTCCGCTGAATGACAAAAGGGGTATATATGCCGAAGCGAACGGGGGGAAACGGCGAGCATGTCGTGACCATGCGTGAGGTGGCCAAGGCGGCCGGAGTGTCGATCAAAACCGTCTCCAACGTGGTCAACGACTACGAATTCGTCTCGCAGGCCACGCGCGACAAGGTCAACAAAGCCATCGCGGAACTGGGATACACGGTGAACGTATCGGCGCGCAACCTGCGCCGAGGGCAGACCGGCATCATCGGCTTGGCCATTCCCGATCTGCAGATGCCGTATTTCGCGCAGCTGTCATCGCTGGTCATCGAAGAAGCGAAGAAAGTCGGTCTGCGCGTGATCGTGGAGCCGACGCAATATTCGCGCGATGGCGAGTTGGAAGCGCTGCACGGGTCCCAGCAGACGATGATCGACGGCCTGATCTACAGCCCATTGGAGCTTGGGCAGGATGACGTCGAGCAGCTGAAGGTCGATTATCCGCTTGTGCTGGTTGGCGAACGCATCTTCACCGACCAGGTGGATCACATCGCCACCGAGAACGTGGAAGGCGCGAAGCGGGCCACGCAGTATCTGCTGACGACCGGTTGCCGCCGCGTGGCCGTGGTCGGTGTGCACCCGGGGGAGAAAGTCGGTTCCGCCGCGCTGCGCTACCAAGGGTATCTTGAGGCACTGGAGGAGGCCGGCGTCGAATTCGACGATCGGCTGGTCGTCGAATCGGGCATGTGGCATCGTAGTGACGGCGTGAGGGCCATGAACGCGTTGTTGGATTCCGGCGTCGAAGTCGATGGCGTCGTCGCGCTGAACGACATGCTGGCTTCCGGCGTGATGCACGCGATTCAGATGCACGGCTTGCGCATTCCCGACGACATCTCCGTGGTTGGTTTCGACAATTCCGACGATTCACAGTACCTGTCGCCGGCGCTGACGTCGATCGCGCCGGGACTTGAAGCGGTAGCCCGTCTGTCGGTGAAAGTGCTCAAGGAGCGCATCGACGGCCGTGACCCGAATGCCGACAGGCCGGGGGAGAAGGTCTTCCGCAAGGTCACATCATCGCTGGTCGTGCGCCAATCCACCAAACTCCCCGCCGATTCCCTCGTTCTCTAAGCGTTCGTCTGCCTGCGGCAAATTTCCTGGCGTACCGGGATACTTTCCGTCCGGCCCTCGTTGCCGTACCCATCGGTTGGCTCTTCCCCAAAGGTGCCGCCGCCGGGCATGGGCGCTCGACCGTAAGCTTGGCCGAACGGCCTTGAGTGTGTCGAGCACCCATGCCCGGCGGCGGCACCGACATTGGCATGAATGGCGCAAACGATGGACGCCCATGCCCGGCGGCGGCACCGCATCCAAGCATCTTCTGACAATGACGCGCCCAAGTTGTTACAACGATGTAAGAATGATATATTCAACGTTGTAAATACTGGAACAACGGATTGGGAAGGACTAAACATGGTTGTTTACAACAATCCGATCGTGCTTCAGCGCGCAGACCCCTGGGTGCTCAAGGTTGACGGCGAGTATTATTTCACCGCCTCCGATCCGGAATACAACTGCATCGCCATCCGGCACGCGTCGAGCATCAACGATCTGCAGAAGGCTCCGGAGACGGTGGTGTGGCGCAAGCACGAATCCGGCCCGGCAAGCATCTACATCTGGGCCCCCGAACTACACCGCATCAATGGCGCATGGTATATCTACTTCGCAGGCGCCGCAACGGATTTCGAAGCATCCGGCCTGCCGACGCACCGCATGTTCGTGCTGGAGAACACCGACGACGATCCAACTTCCGACAACTGGGTGGAGAAGGGCCAGATCATCACCCCGATCGACTCCTTCGCACTTGACGCCACCACCGAGGTGATCGATGGCGTGCAGTACTTGGTATGGGCGCAGAAGGATCCCGCCATCGAAGGCAACTCCAATCTGTATATCGCCAAGATGGCCAATCCGTGGACGCTGGGCAGCGAGCCCGTCATGCTGACCAAGCCGGAATACGACTGGGAATGCATCGACTTCCTGGTCAACGAAGGACCGGCCTTCCTGTTCCATGAGAACAAGATCTACATCACGTATTCCGCCTCCGGCACCGGAGTTCCGTACGCCGTGGGGCTGTTGACCGCCGAGCGCGGCAGCGATCTGCTGGACAAGGCCTCCTGGACTAAGAGCCCGGTGCCGGTGTTCAAGACCTGCGCCGAGAACGGTCAGTATGGTCCGGGCCACAATTCGTTCACCAAGTCCGAGGACGGCACCGAGGACCTGATGATTTACCACTGCCGCAACTACACGGAAATCAAGGGCGATCCGCTGTTCGACCCGAATCGCCACGCGCGCGTCGGTGTGGTCAAGTGGACCGCCGACGGTCCGGATTTCGGCGTGCCGGAACCTGATAATCTGTGGACCCCCACTACCACGGACGTGTTGCCCGCTGATGGTGGCCCGCTTGCGGGAACTCCGGCCGTAGGCCACTGAGGGGCGTGGCCGGAGGGGTTACCCCGTCTATAACCCCATCCATAAAGCTGGCTGTTGTCGTCGGCGTGTTACCGTTTGTACAACGATGAAAATAGCTGTATAATCAAAATTACAACGTTGCAAATGAGCAGGGAGGCTCAATCGAAAAGGATTCTTCCCATTCGGATTGCAACGAGGAGCGGTCCAGCGATGGTCCGTTGAGGAAAAGGAAGGAAACAATGTCTACATCCAGGCATCTTACCGGGTTGCGGCGCTTTGCCAAGGCTGCCGTAGCCGTGTGTGCGTCACTTGGACTTGTGCTTGCCGCCGGAGGCTGTGGTGCCTCTTCGGGTGAAAGCAAGACCATTTACTTCTGGAACAATCTGGTGGGCGATGACGGTCCTGCAATGCAGCGCATCGTCAAGGAATACAACGCCCAGAGCGATTACAAGGTCGTTTTCCAGCCGATGAACGGCGGCGATCTGACCACGAAGATCTATTCCGTGATGCAGACCGGCAAGAACATCCCCGACATCATCATCGGCGACCAGTTCCAGACCGCCGTTCTGCAGTCCCAAGGTCTGCTCGACACCATGGACGATTGGCAGAAGGTCGCCCCGGACCTCAAGGAGAGCAGCTTCCTGCCCGCCACTTGGAAGGGCGTCACCGTCAATGGCAAGGCCTACGGCATTCCGCTGTATCTGTACCAGATGGCCATCTACTACAACAAGGACCTGGTCAAGAAGTACAACCTGCAGTACATCCTCGACGACGGATTCGTCACCATCGACGAGATCAAGGACCTCAAGGGCAAGCTACCCAAGGGCACCTACGCGCTGACTTATGGCAATCTGCCGTGGGCCTTCATGTCCCTGCTGTACGGCGCGGGCGGCACGCTTGAGAACGATATGGACGACCTGACCAAGGACGTGTGGCGCAAGCCCATGGAGAAGCTCAAGGAAGCGTACGACGCCGGTGTGATCGCCCCGATGGACGTCGACGGCGAGCAGGCGTTCGGTTCCGGCAAGGCCGTGTTCGCGCAGCTTGGCACGTGGGCGCAGGGCAATATGTCCAACACCTTGGGCGCCGACAAGATCGCGGAAGCCAACACCCTGCAGTACAGCGCCGACAATCCGGTGAACTTCTTCTACCAGTGCAACTGGATGCAGTTGAAGGATCCGCACCGCTCCGCGGCGAAATCCGCAGCCGCCGCCGACTTCGTCAAGTACGTGTACGAGCACTGGATGGATTGGTCTGAGGTCGGTTCCATCTCGCCGGCATACCGCGATCTGAACAACCCGGAGTACCAGAAGCTGATCCAGGCGTCCTTCACCAACAGCAAGAAGGAACGCGACTACATCAAGACCTCCAACTACCTCTACGGAGGCTATGCGACTGCTGGTTGGGGCACATACAACGACATCGTCTACGGCAATGTTGGTCTTGAAGAAGGTCTGAAGACCCTCGACCTCATGGCCCAGGGCCAAATCGAGATTCAGGAGGAATCGTGATGAGCAAGACATCTACGATCGGATCCGCAAAATCATCCATGAAGCGCAAGAACTCCATCTGGCACGCGCTGCCGTACATCGCTCCGCACTTCATCATCTTCGCCGTCTTCGGCATCATCCCGATTATCTTCGGCATTGGACTGGCGTTCACCCGCTGGAACATGGTCGGTGCGCCGAAGTTCGTCGGCCTGCAGAACTTCGCGAAGATCTTCGACCCCAGCACCTATTTCTACTCGATCTTCTGGCGTGATCTCGGCCACACTCTGCTCTTCGTGCTGGTCAGCGTGCCGCTGACCATCATCGTGCCGCTGCTGCTCGCCGTGGCGCTCAGCAAGAAGGGACTCAAGGGCGCTGGTCTGTTCCAGGCGATCTTCTACATCCCAGGTTTGATCTCCATCGCCGCCGGTGCACTGGTCTGGCGTATGGTCTTCAACTCCCAGTTCGGTCTGCTGAACACCACCTTCCACACCGACATCAACTGGCTCGGCAAGAACCCGTACGCATGGATCACCATCTTCGTACTCGTGCTGTGGGCCGGTATCGGCGGCAACCTCGTCATCTACCGTTCCGCGCTCTCCGGCGTGGACGAGAGCCTCTACGAAGCCGCGAAGGTCGACGGAGCCGGTCCGGTCAGGATCTTCTTCTCCATTACCCTGCCGGAAATCAAGCTGCCGTTGTTCTACACCACCATCATGACCACCACGGGCGCCTTCAACGTGTGGGGCCAGCCGGTCATGCTGACCAACGGCGGACCGAACTACCAGACCCAGGTGCTGCTGATGGATATCAGGAACCTCGCGTTCCCCGCCGGCCCTGCGGCCGCCGGCATGGCTTCCGCAATGGCATTGCTGCTGGGCATCATCCTGATGGCCATCGCCGCGATCCAGCTGATCTTCATGAATAAGGAGGACTGAAGATGTCCGCTGCAACCACAGTCAATGTCGCAAGCGCGGCAATTCCTGAAAACAAAACCAAAAAGGTCTCCCCGTCGCTGATCGCCGTCTATGTGGTGCTCGTCGTGCTGGCAGTCGTCTGGCTGCTTCCGGTGATCTACACCGTGACGACTTCGTTCAAGTCGGTGGCCGAATTCACCTCCAACGCGTTCAACTTCCTGCCCGCGAAGTGGGTGCTTGACAACTACATGACGCTGATCGAGGCATCCGCCAGCTACCCGGTCCTGAACTGGCTGGGCAACTCGCTGATTATCTCGACCGTGTTCGCAGTGCTGTCCGTGTGCATCGTCGCGCTCGCAGGCTTCGGCTATTCCCGTCTGAACTTCAAGTACCGCGATACGCTGTTCTTCGTCCTGCTGCTCATCTCGATGTTCCCTGCCGTGGTCAACATGATCCCGCAGTACCGCATCATCGCCTCCCTCGGCTGGGTCAACACCTACTGGGCCTGCATCATCCCTGGCCTGGGCAACGTGGCGAACATCTTCCTGGTGCGCAACTTCATGAAGGGCATCCCGAAGGAACTGGACGAGGCGGCCGAAATCGACGGCGCCACTGATTTCCAGATCTTCACCCGCATCATGCTGCCGGCCATCCGCCCGATTCTGATCGTCATCTTCCTGTTCAGCTTCACCGGCGCTTGGAACGACTTCCTGTGGCCGACCTTGGTGTTCAACGACATCAACAAGATGCCGGTCACCGCTGGTCTGCAGCTGCTGAGCAACCAGATGGGCCAGTACAACCAGATGGGCTCCCTGATGGCGGCCACCTGCATGGCCATCATCCCGACCCTGCTGCTGTTCCTGTTCGCGCAGAAGTACTTCCTGCAGTCCCTGAACATCACCTCCGGCCTCAAGGGCTGATACCGGCCGAGTGAGATAATGCACAGGTCCGTCCCCAAACGGACGGGCCTGTGATTTTATCTTTCCCGAGCTGCGCATCGCACATCGGATGAGGCCACACCACGGAAAGGACCGATATGAATCCGCAAGGCAACACCATGCAGCCGCCGGCACCATTGGCTCGCAAGGCGGAACGAGTGCTGATGACCATCGCCGCCGCCTACAACGTGATCATGGCGTCCATCACACTGTTCATGTTCACCAGCTGGTTCAAAGGCCAAGCCTACGATCTGCTGGAACATAACGGTTTGCTGAAAACGGACTATTCCGCGGTGGACAACGCCTCGACGGTGGTGGGCATCTACGCGCTGCTGGTGCTGATTATCGGCATCGTCAGCTTCATCATGTCCATGCGGTGTCTCGCTCCCGGCACCACCAGCCGGTGGGTGATCATCTGGCTGGCAATCGTGGTGGTCTTCTCCCTGGGCACGATGGACCTCATCGGCCTTGCACTGTATTCCATCACCCTGGTCATCTATCTGGCCCGCAACAAGGCCATCGCGGCGCAGCAGGATGTGATCCGCACATGGGCCCGCACGCATCAGGGCTAATCCTCCTTCCCGAAGAAAGCTGTCGCTCTCGTGGCGGCGGCTTTCTTCGTATCCGCGCATATTGACGCGGTACGTTATCGAACACGCAATTCACTTATCCAATTCATTCATTCACAACCACAAGGTGGGACCATGACCGACACAACCGACGACTACGGTTACCTGCTCGTCCACTTCATCGAGGATCCGGACGGCTACGCCGAGAAGATTTACATGGATATATCCGACGGTGACAATCCGCACCGTTGGGTGCCGCTCAACGATGGAAAGCCTGTGCTGGCTTCGCATCTCGGTACCACAGGCGTGCGCGATCCGCATATCATCCGCAATCCCGACACCGGCACGTGGTATATCATCGCCACCGATCTGCGTGTGTTCGGAGGCGACGGCGGCGGCTGGTACGAGTGGAGCCACCACGCCAGCACGAATCTCATCATCTGGGAATCCGACGATCTGCTCCATTGGAGCGAGCCGCGCATGCTCGACGTGTCCCGCAAGCCGGACGGCTCCCATCTGGAGCTCGGCATGGCCTGGGCCTGCGAATGCCTTTGGGTGCCGGACTACTATCCGCAAGGCCATCATGGCGGTCGCGGCGCATTCGTCATGTACTGGTCCAGCACCGTGTTCGACGACGAGGATAGGACGCACGACGACAAGAACGTCTACTGCACCGTGCTGTGGGGCGCCACCACCGATTTCACGCAGGACACATTCGAATATGGCGGCGTATTCATCGACAACCACGGCGACGCCATCGACACCACGATGATCCAACGTCCGCTGCCGGACGGCAGTGTACGCACGTACCGCATCACCAAGGACAACGCGCATGGCACCGGCATCTGGATGGACCGCACCGACGCGAAGCGCTGGTGGGAGCCGGGAACGACCTGGACCAAGGTGCAGGACCGGATTGGCGCAGGCTACGTGCCGGACGGCAACCCCGGCGGCGTGGAAGGTCCTGCGGTGTTCGCCAACCACCACAACAACGGTGGACCGGACGACGAATGGTACTTGTTCGTGGACGTGATTCCGTCGATCGGATACCGTCCGATGGTCAGCCGCGATCTCGATCAGGGCTGGGTGCCGTTGCAGGCGGACGATTACTTCCTCACCGCGCATACGAAACATGGTGGCGTCGCCTCGCTGACACGCGCCGAATACGACCGTCTCGCCCAGCATGTGCATGCATTCTGACGAACGACGCTGACGACCGTGCGCCCGCGTGTGCGCGCGGCAAAACTAAGGGGGCTTCCCGGAATAACCGGGAAGCCCCCTTTGCGTGTTCGCTGACCGCGACGGCAATCGCAGTCAGCGACTGCTATTGCTGCGATGTATCGCCATTGGCGCCGTTATTACCGGAATTATCGCCACTGGTTCCTCCGCCATTGCCACCGTTGGTGTCGTTACCGTCGCCGTTAGCGGGGATACCGCCACTATTACCGCCGTCGCCACCGCCCTGACCGGTATTCTGCGTTTCCTCGGTCTGATTCGGCGTGGTCTGTTGGGTGTTCTCCTCGGTGCGCGGAGTCACGGTGGTCTGCTGCTTTCTAGTCCAGGTCTTCTGCGCGCCGGTGCCCCACGTACCGTCCGGTCCGCCGACCTTGCCGTTATCGGTGGCGTCGGGGAACGTTTCGTTCGGCGTATCGGCCAGTGCCTGCTTCATGTATTCGGTGAAGAGATGCACGGGGTAATCGCTGCCGCCGGTCCAGCTGCCGAATGCGGGAATCTCCTGCGGGTTGCCGTTGTCGTCCGGATACCACATCGCCACAGAAGTCAGCATGGACGGCGTGTAGCCGATGAAGCTCGCTGCGTTGGAATCGTTTGCGGTGCCTGACTTGCCGGCAATGGTGTGCCCAGTGGCACGCGCCTCGGTGGCGGTGCCTCGCTGGACCACGCCGGTAAGCGCCTTCGTCACGAGATTCGCGTTGTTCGCTTCGAACGTCTGCTCCGCCGAGGTCGGCGCGTTGTACAGGTCGGTGCCGTTCGCCGTCTGCACTTGGGCAACGATATGCAGCGTCGGCTTGTTGCCTTGGTTGGCCAGTGTGGCGTATCCCTGCGTCATGTCCTTGAGGGTCAGGCCGTTGTTGCCGAGCACGGTGAACGGGTTGGAACCATCCAAAGACGAATCGTCAACGCCGGCCTGCCGTGCGGTTTCGGCGATTTTCTGCGCGCCGAGCTTGGTTTGCAGATCCATGTACACGGTGTTCGAGGATTGTTCCGTCGCCGTGTACAGGTTCACGTATCCCAGATTCTCGCCGCCGTAGTTGCTCACCGTTTCGGTGATGCCCGGGAACGTCCGGTACGAGTTGCCGTTGAAGTACGTGTTGAGGCTGACGCCTTCGTTGACGGCGGCCAGCAATGCGAACGGCTTCATGGTGGAGCCGACTTCGTACGTTGCCTGGGTGACGTTGTTGAGCTGCTTGGTCAGGTAGTCGTCTCCTGCGTACAGCGAGATGATGGAACCGTCCTTGGGGTTCACCGACAGCGCGCCGAACTGCATGCCGTCGGGCACGATGCCTTGCATGCCGTTTTGGGAGGGACTGATGGTGGAGAACATCAGGTCCTGCTTCGATTTGTCAATGGTGGTGACGATTTTGTAGCCGCCGGTTTCCAGGTCCTGCTTGCTGAACGCCTTGGTGTTGACGAGTTCGTTCTGCACCATCGTCAGCAGGTATCCGTTCGGTCCGGACATCTGGTTGTTCTGTTGGATTTCGATGGTTTGCGGGAATTTCGCGGCTTTCTTCTCGTCCGGCGTGATGTAGCCGTCTTCGTCCATGATGTTCAGCACGCGCTTGTAACGTTTTTCAGCCTGCTTGGGATTCACGTCGGGGGTCCATACGCTCGGCGCGGGAATGATGCCGGCAAGCATGGCCGCTTCGGAGAGCGTCAGATCCTTCGCGTCCTTGCCGAAGTACGCTTTGGCCGCTGCCTGGATGCCGTATGCGCCACGGCCGAGATAGATGGTGTTCATGTAGTTGCACAACACCTGGCTCTTGTCCTGTGCTTGGGCGATTTTGACCGCCAGGAACGCCTCACGCAGTTTGCCCACGTACGAGGTGGTTTCGCCCAGATAATAGCGTTCCGCATACTGCTGGGTGATGGTGGAACCGCCCTGCCTGCTACCGGTGGTCAGGTTGTTGTAGAACGCGCGTGCGATGCCGATCGGATCGATGCCCTTATTGGTATAGAAGGAGCGGTCTTCCGAAGCCACAATCGCGTTGCCGACGTAGTCGGGCAGGTCTGCGCAGCTGATGATTTCGCGGTTCTGCTCCGCATAGCTGCCGATCGGCGTGGTGCCGTCGTTGTAATACACGGTCGTCTTTTCGGCCAGCGCGAACTTTTCCGGCTGTGGGATTTCCGTGGTGGTGTACATGTAGGCGAACAGGCCGATGCCTGCCGCGATGAGCGCCGCGAAGATGCCGAGCACCCATTTGAGCACGAGATGCTTGTGTTTTCTGGTCTTTTTGGGTGCGCGATGCGAAGTGTGCTTCGGCCCCTGGGGCGGCTTGCTCAGCACTTCTCCATGGACCCCGTAGGTGGTGCCCACCCGTGGCGTCGTGGACGTTGCGCTGCCGCTGCGGGCGCTTTTTGAGCGTGAGCTGACACTTCGTGTTCGTGAAACCATGGTTTCCACCGTAGCCGAACGACCTGAAAAACAAGGGTGTAGATAGTGCTGTCCGACTGGAAAAACATGTTTTTGCGCAGCTTTTTTACAAATCGACAATCTGTTGACGACTGCCGTAATATGGCCGTTTTTCAGTGATTTTTCAGTTTGCAATGCGGTTTGTGGGTATGCTTGGGGATTGGTATACCTGCGAAACGCATAACAGAGGAGTCGTTTTCAGATGAGCATTCGAGTGGCTATCGCCGGCGTGGGCAATTGCGCCTCGTCGCTGGTGCAGGGCGTTGAGTATTACAAGGACACCAAGGACGAGGATAAGATTCCCGGCCTGATGCACAACAATTTCGGTGGCTACCGCGTGCGTGACATCGAATTCGTCACCGCGTTCGACGTCGATGCGCTGAAGGTGGGCAAGGACCTGTCCGAGGCGATCGGAGCCTCCCAGAACAACACCATCAAGTTCGCGGACGTGCCGAATCTGGGTGTGGAGGTGCTGCGTGGCCCGACCAACGACGGTTTGGGCGAGTACTACCGTCAGATGATTACGGAGTCGGACGCCGAGCCGGTGGATGTGGCGCAGGTGCTGCGTGACAAGAAGGTGGATGTGCTGGTCTCCTATCTGCCGGTTGGTTCCGAGAAGGCGGACAAGGCTTACGCTCAGGCCGCTATGGACGCTGGCTGTGCGTTCGTGAACTGCCTGCCGGTGTTCATCGCCTCCGATCCGGAGTGGGCGCAGAAGTTCCGTGACGCTGGTGTGCCGATTGTCGGCGACGATATCAAGTCGCAGGTCGGCGCCACCATCACGCACCGCGTGCTGGCCCGTCTGTTCGAGGATCGCGGCGTGCGTCTGGATCGTACGTACCAGCTTAACGTCGGCGGCAACATGGACTTCATGAACATGCTGCAGCGTTCCCGCCTGGAATCCAAGAAGATCTCCAAGACCCGCGCCGTCACTTCCGTGGTGCCGCACGAGATGGATCCGCACAACGTGCATATCGGCCCGTCCGATTACGTGGCTTGGCTTGACGACCGCAAGTTCGCCTTCGTGCGTCTTGAGGGCACCACGTTCGGCGATGTGCCGCTGAACCTCGAATACAAGCTCGAGGTGTGGGATTCCCCGAATTCCGCCGGTATTGTGATCGACGCCGTGCGTGCGGCCAAGATTGCGCTCGACCGCCACCTGGCCGGTCCGGTGCTGGCTCCGAGCTCCTACTTCATGAAGTCTCCGGCCGTGCAGCACGAGGATGGCGAGGCCCGCCGCTTGGTGGAGGAATTCATCAAGGGTGAGGTCGAAGGCACCGAAGAGCAGCTTGACGCCGATGTGGCGGCCGCGAAGGCCGCCGGCAAGGATGTGTGGCGCGCATAGCGTGCGTTGCTGACGGCAGACCCGCGATGGCAATGGCAACCATCTCGTAGGTCTCGACCCACTCGCCTGATTCGTAGGCAGAATCAGCATATAATGAAAATCCCTATGGCCTGGGGTAATGCCATAGGGATTTTTGTTGTCCCGGAACGCTGCGGCGGTGGTGGCCAATGGTCGTACACCGCAGCAGCACGAACGGGGAATCATATGTTGCGCAATGTATATCGCGTCACTTTTTGAGGAGTGGTTCGACCTGCTGCTCGTACGCGGTCAACGCGGTGTCGATCACATTGTGCATGTCGTAGTACTTGTACGTGCCCAAACGGCCGCCGAACACCGTGAGCGGTTCGGCCTTCGCGAGCTCCTCGTACCTCGCGTACAACGCCTTGTCGGCCTCCGTGTTGATCGGATAGTACGGCTCGTCGCCACGCTCGGCGAAACGGCTGTACTCCTCCCACACCACCGTTTTGTCCGGGTTCTGCGAAGCCCTGCGCTCCGGGTTGAAGTTCTTGAACTCGATCGCGCGCGTGTACGGCACGTCCGCG
>OFMM01000364.1_pt1 | contig 31273 bp, 29 predicted proteins | sample 1541811 | NCBI WGS metagenome assembly OFMM01 (sample SAMN04209246, study PRJEB22552) | human gut metagenome | biome: gut; material: feces | host: Homo sapiens | place: USA: Oklahoma
AGAATGCGTGGATGCGCCGGTACATCAAGAGGTGAGGATATGGCATACGACGGCAGGATCATGCAGCGGGCGCTGACCCGCTTTGACGAGGATAAGCAGCGCCGCGCCGCCCAGCTGGAGCAGCGGCGGCGTACCGCCTACGCCCGTGCGCCCCGTCTGGCGGAGATTGAGGCGGAGCTGCGCGGCACCATGGGGCGCATCATCTCCTCCGCGCTGGCGCGGGGGACGGACCCGGTGCCGGCCATCCGGGTGCTGCGGGACGAGAACCTTCAGCTCCAGCGAGAGCGGGCGGAGCTGCTGGCGTCGCTGGGCTACCCGGCGGACTATCTGGAGGAGAAGCCCGCCTGCGACAAGTGCGGCGACACCGGCTATGTCTCCGGCGGCGTGTGCGCGTGTCTGCGGGCGTACTACGCCCGGGAGCAGCTGGCGGAGCTTTCCCGTCTGCTGCCGCTGGGGGAGGACAGCTTCGAGACCTTCAGTTTCGACTGGTACGACAGCGCGGTACAGCCCGCCTTCGGTATCTCTCCCCGGGAGAACATGGAGCGCAACTACGACGTCTGCCGGGACTACGCCTACCAATTCGCCAAGGGCAGCGGCGACCTGCTGCTGTCCGGCGGCACGGGACTGGGCAAGACGTTCCTCTCCGCCTGCATTGCGCGGGTGGTCAGCGAGAACGGCTTTTCCGTGGTGTACGACACCGCCGCCAGCGTGTTCAGCCGGTTTGAGGACGCCAAGTTCCGCCGGGACGACGGCGGCAGCGAGGACGCGGACCGTTGTATGCGGTGCGATTTGCTGATTTTGGACGATCTGGGTACGGAGATGACCACGTCCTTCGTCCAGAGCGCCCTGTATCAGATCGTCAACGGGCGGCTGATGGCGGGACGCTCCACCATCATCAGCACCAATCTGGCGCCGGAGGAGATCGGCAGCCGCTACGGCCGGTCGGTGCTGTCCAGGCTGGAGGGGGAGTACGAGATCCTGCCCTTCTTCGGGGAGGATATCCGCCGTCTGAAGCGGGAGCGGCAATAAGGACGCAAAAAAGACGCCTGCGGGCGTCTTTTTTGCGTCCTTGGCTGTTTTTTGAATTTCCCGACAATTTCTGCCCGATTTCGCAGTTCGCTTGCCGTAGACTGGACAAAAGGAGGGGAGGAGCATGAAGAAGAACCAGAAGGGGGAATTCCTGTCCAGCCGCGTTCGCTATATCCCCATCAACGCGGTGCGTCCCAACCCCCAGCAGCCCCGGCGCAGCTTCGACGAGACGGCGCTGCGGGAGCTGGCGGACAGCATCAGCGCCTACGGCATTTTGCAGCCCCTGACCGTGCGGGACCGGGGCGGCGTCTACGAGCTGGTGGCGGGGGAGCGCCGTCTCCGCGCCGCCCGCATCGCCGGACTGCGGGAGGTTCCCTGTCTCATCGCCGAGGTAGGGGAGGAGGACGCGGCGCTGCTGGCGCTGATCGAGAACCTCCAGCGCCGGGATCTGGACTACATGGAGGAGGCGGCGGCCATCGCCCGGCTCATCCGGCGGTACGGCCTGTCCCAGCAGCAGGCGGCGGAGAAGCTGGGAAAGTCCCAGCCCACCATTGCCAACAAGCTGCGTCTTTTGCGGCTGAGCGCGCCGGTGATCGACTGCCTGCGGCAGTACGGCCTGACGGAGCGCCACGCCCGCACCCTGCTGCGGCTCACCGATCCGGAGCAGCAGCTGGCGGCGGCGCGGCACATCGGAAAGCGCGGTCTGAACGTGGCGCAGACCGAGCAGTACATAGACCGGCTCACCGCAGAGAACCGGACAGAGCCGCCTCGGAGAAGACCCACCTATGTCATCAAGGACGTGCGGCTGTTTCTCAACAGCGTGGAGCGGGGCGTCCGGCTGATGCAGTCGGCGGGCGTGGGCGCGGAGGTGGGACGCCGGGACACGGAGGAGGAGATCCTGCTGACCATCCACATCCCCAAGCGCCGGGAGGCCGGTGTTGTTACGAAATCGTAACCCATTTCCAAAATAGCTGTGGTATTATGAGCAAAAATGGGAAAATGCCCGTATACACATTGGAAAAGGAGGGGGACATCGGTGGAAGAAATGAACAATGTGTCCTCTGTTGTGACAGAAGCGGAGGGCGGCGCCCGGCTGGAGACCGCCGCCCCGTCAAAGATGCCCATGACCGGCGGCAAAAAAGCGGCGCTGGTGATCGGCATCCTATTGGGCGTATTGGTGCTGGCGTATCTGGCCGCCTGTGTGGTGGTGCAGACCGTGTACGGCGACACCGCCCTTCCCCGCACGGATGTGCTGGGGGTGGATGTGTCGAAGATGACGGAGCAGGAGATCGTCGCGCTCTGGGAAAAGCAGGGCGCGCAGACCGTCAGGGATACCAAGGTATCTCTGATGGAGAACGATGCGGATATCGGCAACGTGTCGCTGGAGGAGCTGGGCGTCACCGTGACGCCGGAGGCGGCGGCTGTCGCCGCCGGTGCGTCCCAACGGTACGAGAGCTGGGGCGGCGGCGCGCTGGCGTGGCTGCGTGGCGGCTGGGAGTACATCCACAGCTGGTTTGCCCAGACCTCCGCCGTGCCGTCCTTTGATGTGGACAGCGCCGCGCTGGACGCCGCCTGCGAAAAGCTGTCCGCCAACCTGAACTGCACCGTAGTAGACGGCGGCTACCGTCTGGAAAAGGGCGAGGGGCTGTATATCACCAAGCCCGCCGACGGCCGTATGCTGGATGCGCCCAAGCTGGAGCGCGACCTGACCGCCATGCTGCAAAGCGGCGCGCTGACGCCGGTGGCCTGCGTCTATGAGGAGAAGAAGGCGGAGACCGTGGACGTGCAGGCGCTCCACGACCAGCTGGCGGGAGAGAAGGTGGAGGCCGTCTGCAACAAGGAGACGGGCAAGCCCACCCAGTCCCACATCGGCGTGGCCTTCGATGTGGCGGCGGTGCAGGCGCAGCTGGACGCCGCCCCGGCGGGTACGGAGTTTCTGGCCGACGCACAGGTGGAGTTCCCCACCGTGTCCACGGAGGAGCTGGAGGAATGTATGTTCCGGGACGTGCTGGGTACCTGCACCACCAAATGCGCCGGGCCGTGGGGGCGTCACCAGAACATCAAGCTGGCGGCGGCCGCCATCAACGGCAGGATCTACAACCCCGGCGAGGAGTTCTGGTACAACTCCACGGTGGGGCAGCGCACGGCGGCCCGCGGCTACCATGAGGCGGGCGTCTACGAGGCGGGGCGCACCACCACCGGTATCGGCGGCGGCATCTGTCAGGTGTCCTCCACCCTGTACTACGCGGTGATGCTCAGCGATCTGCAGATCGTCCTGCGGTACTGCCATATGTTCAACCCCGGCTACCTGCCCATCGGCTGCGATGCCACGGTGAGCTGGGGCGGGCCGGACTTCGCCTTCCGCAACAGCCGGGACTACCCCATCAAGGTCGTCACATCCTACAACGACAACACCAATGAGCTGACCTGCACCATTCTGGGTACCAAGGTGGACGACCACTATGTGGTCATCACCAACGCGGTACTGGCCAGCTACGACTATCAGGTGGTCTATCAGGAATCCCCCGACGTAGCGCCCGGTGACGAGGTCATCGACCAGTACGGACACACCGGCTACTTCGTCCGCACATGGCGGAACATCTACGACGGCAACGACAACCTGCTGTCCAGCCGCGTGGAGGCGGACAGCCACTACGACGTGGGCAACAAGATCATTCTGGTGGCGCCGGGCTACCTGCCGGACACCGGCGAATAACGGGAGAAAAACAGGGGGGCGTATCCCCGGATACGCCCCCACTTTTGTACAGAAAAACGGTCGAAATTTGCGTTTTTCTTAAGACTTTCCGCCGGAGCCCTTAAACCGGCGGCAGACCGATTGCGAACCGGCGGAGAGCGCGTATAATCGACTTACAGACATCTCTTACAGAGAGGAGGCGGACGCTGTGCCCACATTTGTCATTGACAGCGCCGCGCTGTCGCGCAATATGGAGAAGCTGCGGCGTTTTACGTCCGCGCAGATCATCGCCGTGGTCAAGGGCAACGGCTACGGACTGGGTCTGGTACCCTATGCCCGCTTCCTGACGGCGCAGGGCGTGGCGCTGCTGGCTGTCTCCACGGTGGAGGAGGCCGCCGCTCTGCGGGACGCCGGTATCACGGCGCAGCTCTTGATGCTGTCCTCCACCGCGCTGCCGGAGGAGATCGCCGCGCTGCTGACGCGGGACGTGATCCTCACCGTCGGCTCCGCCGACGCGGCCACGCCGTGTCTGATGCGGCTGCGGTGCGGGGCGTTACCGCCCGCGTCCATGTGAAGCTGGACACCGGCATGGGACGCTACGGCTTTTTACCGCAGGAGACGGCGGAGGCCGCCGCCCTGCTGCAAGCGCTGCCTGCCCTCCAGGTGGAGGGTGTGTTCACCCACCTCTCCGACGCCGCCAACGCCAAATGCACCGCCCTGCAATACCGGCGGTTTACCGAGGGCGTCCGCATTTTGCAGGAGGCGGGCATCGACACGGGGCTGCGCCACGTCTGCGCGTCCACCGCGTTCCTGCGGTATCCGGAGATGCATCTGGACGCGGTGCGCCTTGGCTCGGCGCTGCTGGGACGGCTGTCCGTGCCGGACACGCTGGGGCTGGAGCGCATCGGCTGGCTGGAGACACAGGTGACGGAGCTGAAGACGCTGCCCGCCGGCTGGCCGGTGGGCTACACCGGCGCCTATTGCACGCGGCGGGAGACGCGGCTGGCGCTGCTGCCGGTGGGCTACACCAGCGGCGTGGGGGTGACGGAGGAGACCAACGCCCTGCGCCTGCGGGATCGGCTGCGGCGGGTGCTGCACGCCGGGCGGAGGCTGCTGCGCGCCGACGGTCTGACCGTACTGGTCAACGGCTGCCGCTGCCCGGTACGGGGCGTGGTAGGCACCACGGCCATAGAAGTGGATGTGACGGATGTACCCTGCGCCGTGGGCGACACGGTGCGTATCGAGGTGCGGCCCAAGTTCGTGGACAGCGCCGTACCCAGAGAGTACCGATAAAAAAAGAGCAAAAACAGCGCCGGGCTTACGCCCGGCGCTGTTTTGTTGTCATTACCGGCACAGGAAGCTGTACCAGCCCTCGGAGTCGTTCTGCTCGAGAACCATCCAGCCGTCGGCGCGGAGCTTGGCCAGCACCTCCTCCGCCCGGTCGTCGATGATGCCGGAGCAGAGGAACAGGCCACCCTCCTTCAGGAAGGGGCGCACCTTGTCGGAAAGCCCCATGATGACGTCCGCCACGATGTTGGCCACCACCATATCATAGCCGCCGCCGAAATCTGCCTGCAGGGTCTTGTCCGTCAGCACGTCGCCCCACCGCACGGTGTAGCGATCCTTGCCCACGCCGTTGAGGGCAGCGTTCTCATAGGCCACGTCCACGCACTTCTCATCGATGTCGCAGGCAAAGGCCTCCTTGGCGCCCAGCACCAGCGCGGCGATGGACAGAATACCGCTGCCGCAGCCCAGGTCGAGGATCTTCTCGCCGCCATGGATGCACTTGTCCAGTGCCTGCAAGCACAGGCGGGTGGTGGCGTGGCTGCCGGTGCCGAAGGTCAGACCGGGGTTCAGCACCAGCTTCACCCGTCCATGATCCCTCTTGGCCTGCTCCCACTGGGGGACTACCAGCAGCCGCTTCCCGATCTCCATGGGCTTGTAGAATTTCTTCCAATTGTTTTCCCAGTCCGCGTCCGCCACATTGTCGATGGTCAGCAGCAGGGGGGCGTAGTCCGGGTGCGCCTTTTTCAGCTCAGACATGGCGATACGCACCTGCGCGATGGTGTGCAGCGCCGCCTCGTTCCGCTCCAGATAGAAGGTGACGCGGCTGACGCCGGCCTTCTCCCGCAGCAGCTCCTCGTCCACATAGTCCCAGTACTGCTTATTATGCTCCAGAAAGTCCTTGAAGTCCGCCTCGTCGTCGATGATGACGCCGGTGATGCCCTGCTGCTCCAGCAGCTCCGTCACCGCGTCCAGCCCGGACGGCGAGGTATCGATCTTCAGCTCCAGCCATTCCATGTGTGTTCCCTCCGCATCTGTGATGATGTCAGCGCTTGGTGCCTACGAAGAACAGACCCATGGTGTTGGGGCCGGTATGGCTGCCGATCACCGGGCCGATGTAGTTGATGTAGACCTCCTTCACGCCGTAGCGTGCCTTCAGCTCCTCCGCCACGGCACGGGCCTCCACCTCGCAGTCTGCCTGACAGATGAACATCACCTGCTCGCTGGGCTCAATGCCAAGCTCTGCCACCTTGTCGATGAGGGCTTGGAGGCTTGCCTTGCGGCCGCGAGCCTTGGTCACAGGCACCAGCTTGCCCTCGTCGGAGGTGTGCATCACCGGCTTGATAGACAGCATGGTGCCCAGAAACGCGGTGGTGGCGGACACGCGGCCGCCCATCTTCAGGTAGTTCAGGTCGTCCACGGTGAACCAGTGGTCGATGTGGAGCTTGTTCTCCTCCACCCACTGCACCAGCTCCTCGGCGGACAGACCCTCCCGCTTTTTCTGCACGGCCAGATACAGCAGCAGACCCTGACCCAGCGACGCGGACAGGGAATCCACCACATATACGCGGCTGTCTGGGAACTCGTCGGCCATGGTCTTGGCGGCGATGACCGCGTTCTGATAGGTGGCGGACAGGGCGCTGGAGAAGTTGATGGACACGATGTCCTTGCCCTGCGCCAGCACGGCGCGCATGGCGTCCTCAAACTGCCCCACGTTGGCGGCGGAGGTGGTGCCGAGGATACCGGCGCGGATGTTCTTGTAGAATTCCTCGAAGCTGATCTCACTGCCGTCCAGCAGGTTGGCGTAGTCCTTGCCGTCCATATGTACGGTCAGGGGTACCACGTTCAGCTCCAGCTCCTTGGCCATATGGTCGGTCAGGTCGCAGCAGCTGTCAGTCATGATGATGTAGTCGCGCATAGTAAAAGCCTCCTTGCAGCAGATGGATATCCGTATCGTCTCGATATCACATGGTATCACGAAAAGCGTCCCGTGAAAAGGGAAAAGTGAAAAATTTGCGCCGATGGCGGCGGCGGGGTGCTTATTTCCCCACGCAGAAGCGGGAGAAGATAGTGTCCACCAGATCCTCCCGGATACGCTTGCCGTTCAGCTCGCCCAGCGCCTCCAGTGCCGCCTCGCAGTCCGTCAGCACCACATCCGGCGTCATGCCAATGCGCAGGGCGCTCCGCGCCTCCGCCACGGCGGACAGGGCGCGGGAGACGGCGTCCGCCTGCCGTGCGTTGGTCAGCAGCTCACCGGCGGGGGTCTCTCCGGCGGGATACAGCGCCGCCACCGCGTCTGAAAGCGTATCCAGCCCCTCGCCGGTGCGGGCGGAGATGGTCAGCACGTTGTCGAACCGGTCAGCCAGCCGCCCGATGTCCAAACGGCGCGGCAGGTCGCCCTTGTTCACCAGCACCAGCAGGTTAGGTACACGCTGTGCCGCGGCGATGGCCTGCTCATCCTCCTCCGACAGCGCCTGCGAGCCGTCCAGCACCAGCAGCGCCAGCGACGCCCGCTGCGCCGCCTGACGGCTGCGCTCCACGCCCATGGCCTCGATCCGATCACCGCTGTCCCGTATCCCGGCGGTGTCTGTCAGCCGCAGCAGCACGCCGCCCACCAGCACCTTTTCCTCCACGGTGTCCCGTGTGGTGCCGGCAATGTCGGTGACGATGGCGCGGTCATAGCCCAGCAGGGCGTTGAGCAGGGAGGATTTCCCGGCGTTGGGCCGTCCCAGAATGACGGTGGGTACACCCAGCTTCAGAAGCTGCCCCCGGGAGAAGGTGGCCAGCAGCGTCTCCAGCTCCTGCTGGGAGGTACGCAGCGTGTCCAGCATCTGCTCGCGCTGCACGTCCTCGATGTCCTCATCGGGGTAGTCCACCACGGCGTAAAACCGCGCCGCCATATCCATCAAGCCGTCGTAGATGCGGCCGATGGCACGGCTCAGGGCGCCATCCAGCTGGCACACCGCGTTTTTCGCCGCCTCTGCCGTCTCCGCGTCGATGAGGTCAGCCACGGATTCCGCCTGGATGAGATCCATCCGCCCATTGAGGAAGGCGCGGCGGGTGAACTCGCCGCCTTTGGCCTGCCGGCATCCGGCGGCGAACAGCGCGGTAAGACCGGCGTTCAGCACCACCGGCGAGCCGTGGCAGTGCAGCTCGGCGCAATCCTCGCCGGTATAGCTGTCCGGGCCGGGAAACCGGACGCACAGCACGTTGTCGATGACGCTGCCGTCCGCGTCCAGCAGGTCGCCGTACACCATACGGCGCGGTGTCTGCGCCCCGGCGGAGCGGCCGTTTTTGGCGTGGAATACCCGGTCCAGTGCGGTCAGCGTACCCGGCCCGGACAGGCGCAGGATGCCGATGGCGCTGGGCAGCTGGGGCGTGGCGATGGCGGCGATGGTATCGGACATAGGCGGAGCCTCCTTGCGGTGATTTCCTCCAGTATAGCACGGAAGGCGGGGAAAAAACAAGAGACACGCCAACTGGCGTGTCTCTTGTTTTGTTGTGTGGTTACTCGGCCTTGGGAGCCTCGGCAGCAGCCTTGGCGGCAGCGGCCTTCTTCTCGGCGGCAGCCTTCTGCGCGGCCTTGAACTTCTCCTTCTCCTCGGGAGTGGGGATGGGCTCGATGGCGTTGCGGGGGCAGGCCTTGGCGCACATACCGCAGTTCTTGCACTTGCTGTAATCGATGACGGCCACATTGTCCACAACGTGGATGGCGTCCAGCTTGCAGGTACGCTCGCACATGCCGCAGGCGATACAGCTGTTGGCGCAGACCTTGGCCACAGCGGGGCCCTTGTCCTTATTGGAGCAGTCGACGAACACCTTCTGCTTGTAGGGCACCTCCACGATCAGGTGGTGCGGGCAGGCAGCGCGGCAGGCGCCGCAGTTGGTGCACTTCTCCTTGTCCACCACGGCCACGCCGTTGATGACGTGGATGGCGTCGAACTTACAGGCCTCCACGCAGGAGCCGAAGCCGAAGCAGCCGTAGCGGCAGGCCTTGGCGTCGCCGCCGCAGACCTTGGTGGCGGCCAGGCAGTCCTTCACGCCGCGATACTCAAAGTTCTCCTTGGCGTTGCAGCCGCCGTTGCACATCACATGGGCGACCATCTTATCGCCGGAGGGAGCCTCCAAGCCCATGATGGCCGCGATCTTGGCGGCATTCTCGGGGCCGGCGGGAGCGCAGGCGGTGACGGGAGCCTTACCGGCCAGAATGGCCTCGGCGCAGCCGCCGCAGCCGGGGTAGCCGCAGCCGCCGCAGTTGGCGCCGGCCAGGCAAGCCTGGATCTCAGGCAGACGGGGATCGACCTCGACCTCGAAGACCTTAGCGGCAACGGCGAGGATCAGGCCGAAGATGATGGCGAGAGCGCCCAGTACGACGATCGCCCAAATCAAAGTAGTCATATTCTTCTACCTCCTTACCAGACCTTCAGGCCGCTGAAGCCCATGAACGCCAGAGCGATCAGGCCGGCGGTGACCAGCGCGATGGGGAAGCCATCGAAAGCCTTGGGGTTCTCGCTGGAGACCTCCAGCTGCTCGCGGATAGCGGCGAACAGGAAGATGGCCAGCAGGAAGCCCAGACCGCCGGTGATACCGTAGACCACGGACTCAATGAAGTTGTACTCATTCTGGGTGTTCAGCAGAGCGACGCCCAGCACGGCGCAGTTGGTGGTGATCAGGGGCAGGTACACGCCCAGCGCGGTGTACAGGGTGGGGATGTTCTTCTTCAGGAACATTTCCACGAACTGCACCAGCGCGGCGATGACCAGAATGTAGGCCACCGTCTGCATGAAGCCCAGATCAAAGGCGATGAGGATCTTGTTGACGCCGAAGCAGACGGCGGAGGCCAGACCCATGACGAAGGTCACGGCGGCGCCCATGCCCACGGCGGTGTCGATCTTCTTGGACACGCCCAGGAAGGGGCAGATGCCCAGGAACTGCGCGAAGATAAAGTTATTGGTCAGAATTGCGCCAAGAGAGATGGCGAGCAGTGTAGTGACAGTCATGACTTACTTGGCCTCCTTTTTCTTAGCACTCTTGGCCAGAGCCCACTGCATCAGTGCGATGAGGCAGCCCAGGGTCAGGAAGCCGCCCACAGGCAGAGTCAGGACCTTGATGCCGAACTCCTCGGGGAAGATGGTGATGCCGGGTGCGCTGCCCAAAGCGCCGCCGCCCAGCAGACCGCCGCCGAACTTACCGGAGCCGAAGAACTCACGGAACACGCACATCACGATCAGGACCAGCGTATAGCCGATGCCCTGGCAGACGCCGTCCACCGCGGAGGCGCCCACGCCGTTCTTAGAGGCAAAGCCCTCAGCACGGCCCAGGATGATGCAGTTCACGACGATCAGGGGGATAAACACGCCCAGAGAGTTGGACAGAGCGGGGACGAAGGCCTTCAGCAGCAGGTCGACGCAGGTCACGAAGCCGGCGATGACCACGATGTAGCAGGCGATACGCACCTCGTTGGGGATGATCTTACGCAGCAGGGAGATAAAGATGTTGGACAGGGTCAGGATGATCAGCACGCTGACGCCCATGCCCAGGCCGTTGAAGAACGACGTGGTGATGGCCATGGTGGAGCACATACCCAGCACCTGAACCAGCACGGGGTTCTGTGTGATCAGACCCTCTTTCAGTTGCTTACCGAAATTCATGTTGCAGCTCCTCCTTTCTTAGCCCAGCAGTTCGGCAACAGCCAGAGCCGCATTTGCGCCCATGTTGATGCCCTTGGTGGAGACGGTGGCGCCGGAGACGGCGGTGATGTTCTTGCCCACCACCAGAGAGCCGGAGCCGCTCATGCCGATGAACTGATCCAGAACGGGCTCGCCGGCGGCGTTGGGCTCGTTGCCCACGACCTTGGTGCCGATGCCGGACGTCTCGGAGTGGCTGACCACGGAGATACCGGTGATGGCCTTGTCGGCGTCCACGCCGACCATCATGACGATGGAGCCCTGAGAGCCGGAGGCGGAGATCTTCATGACGTAGCCGGCGTCAGCGCCGCCGTTGGTCATGGGATACAGCTCCACCAGCTTGCCGCCCTGTGCGGAAGCGGCGGCGGCGAGGGCGTCGGTGATCTCCATCTTGTCGCCGAACTCGCTGCCCTCGGGGGCGACGGCGCTCATGGCGATGCGGGTGTTTTCAGCCTCGATGGCTGCGATCTTGTCACGGGTCACGCTGTCGACCAGACCCAGCAGGGCGGCCACGACCAGAGAGATGACGGTCAGGGTACCGGCGACCTTGAGAATAAACTTACCGGAGATCTTCATTACTTAGTCGCCTCCTTCTTTTCTTTCTTCTCTTTCTTCACAGCACCGTAGATGGTGGGACGGATGTACTTATCCAGCAGCCAGGTGGTGCAGTTCATGATCAGGATGGAATAGCAAACGCCCTCGGGATAGGAGCCGAAGCGGCGGATGAAGCAGGTCAGCAGACCGCAGCCGATGCCGAAGATCAGCTGGCCGGGCTTGGTGACGGGGGAGGTGGCATAGTCGGTGGCCATGAAGATGGCGCCCAGCATCAGACCGCCGCCGAACACGTTGTACAGCATATAGTCCACACCGCTGATGCCGGCAGGTGCCGCGATCAGGGTCAGGATAGCCACGGTGCCGATGTAGGCCACGGGGGTGTGCCAGGAGATGACCTTGCGGATCAGCAGGAACACGCCGCCCACCAGCAGGCACAGGGAGGAGACCTCACCCAGAGAGCCGCCGATCTTGCCCAGGAACATATCACTGACGGAGTAGTTGCTGGTCAGGGTGGTGAACGCCTCCACAGTACCCTCCTTCATGATCTGCAGGGGGGTAGCGGCGGAGGTGACGTCGGGACGGATCCGGGGGATCGCCCAAGTGGTCATGGCGGTGGCATAGCTGGCCAGCAGGAAGGCACGGCCCGCCAGCGCGGGGTTCAGGAAGTTGCAGCCGATGCCGCCGTAGAGCTGCTTGACCACAACGATGGAGAAGAATGCGCCGATGATGACGGCCCACCAGGGCAGATCAACGGGGCAGACGAAGCTCAGCAGGATACCGGTGACAACTGCGGACAGGTCGCCGACCATGTTGGACTTCTTCATGAGCTTGCGGTACGCCCACTCCCAGAACACGCAGGATACCACGGACACGGCGGTCAGCAGCAGCGCCTTCCAGCCGAAGCAGTAGACGCTCCAGGCCAGAGCCGGCAGCAGCGCGATGATCACGTCCAGCATAATGGAGCGGGTATCCTCGTTGGAGCGGATGTGGGGAGAGGAGGACGCGATCAGCTTGAGATTCTTGTAATCAGTCATGGTTTACGCCTCCTTCTTTTCGGCAGCGGCCTTTGCCTCGGCCTCCGCCTTGGCCTTGGCGGCCATTCTTGCGTTGTTGACCTGCTGCTTGCCCAGACGGAACGCATGGGTCAGGGGCAGGCGTGCGGGGCAGGTGTAGGTGCAGGCGCCGCACTCGATGCAGTCCATGCCGTGCAGCACGTTCTGCCAGGTATCCACGTCGCCCTTCATCAGATACTTGTACATGAACACCGGCTCCAGACGGATGGGGCAGACGCCCACGCACTTGCCGCAGCGGATGCACTGGGGATCCTCGACGTACTGCTCCTCCTTGTCGGCGAAGGCCAGCATCGCGCCGGTACCCTTACCGACGGTGACGTCCACGTCGTACTGGGCCAGACCCATCATCGGGCCGCCCATGATGAGCTTGTAGGTCTCCTCCTTCAGGCCGCCGCAGGCGTCGAAGAGCTTGGTGATGGGGGTGCCGATGGGGCACTCGATGTTCTTGGGGTCGATGACGCCGGAGCCGGACACGGTGACGATCTTGCTCACCACGGGCATACCGGTGTACACCGCGCGATAGATGGCGCAGGTGGTGTTCAGGTTGAAGATGCAGCAGCCTGCATCGGCGGGCAGCTTGCCGCTGGGTACCTGACGGCCGGAGATGGCCTGGACCAGCTGCTTTTCAGCGCCCTGGGGATAGCGGGTGTGCAGGACCTCCACCACCACGGGAGCGCTCAGCTCGGCGATGGTCTTGTTCAGCACGTCGGCCGCGTTCTGCTTGTTGGCCTCGATGCCGATGTACACCTTGTCCACGCCGAAGCACTTGGCCAGCAGGGTCGCGCCCTTGATGACCTGCTCGGGACGCTCCAGACAGGTGCGGTGGTCGCCGGTGATGTACGGCTCGCACTCAGCGGCGTTGATGATCACGTAGTCCACCTTGCCCAGACCGGAGCTGATCTTCACATGGGTGGGGAACGTTGCGCCGCCCTGGCCGACGATGCCGGCGTTCTTGACGATCTCCACCAGCTGCTCAGGGGTCAGGCTGTCGGGGTCCGCCACGGGCTTGACTTCCTCGGACACTTCGTTCTGGAAGTCGTTTTCGATGACCACGGACATCATCTTGCCGCCCATGTTGAAGGGGCGGGGCTCCACGGCCTTGACCGTACCGGATACGGAGGCGTGGATGGGTGCGGAAACAAATCCGCCGGGTTCGCCGATCCTCTGTCCAATTTTTACCTTGTCGCCCACCGCAACGATAGGCTTGCAAGGTGCACCGATGTGCATAGACATGGGAATGACCACCTCAGCCGGCGCTGCCAGCTGTTCGATGGCCTTTTCATTGGTCGCGGCCTTCATGTCGTTGGGATGAACGCCGCCAAAGAAAGCTTGTGCCATTGTCTTTCACCTCATCTTAACTACCGGGTGGCGCTATGCCACCGCATACTGTTCAGATATTACAACAAATCTTTTCACTTGTCCAGCCCTCCGGCGCATTTCTCCCGGTTTTTTTGGCGTTTTTGTCGCCGGCGCCGTCCCCGTGTCCGCCCAAAATACCCATATCTGTCGAATTTCGCCGCTTTTGCCCATGGGAGCGGCACTTGTGTTTTCCCCGGCACTGTGATAGAATATTGCCGCGCCGGGGAAGAAATGTATATAGACCCCGTGCAGAAAGGAGGGCGGCACTATGCTGCTTGACCGTATTTCCCTGAAGAGAGAGGCGAAGGACATCGTCAAGTGCGCCCGCGTCTCCGCCTACGGGTTCACCCTGCTGTTTCTGGCCATCTCGTGGCTGCTCAACGGCCTGTCGGATTTCGTCTCTCTGAACGAAGAACTGGTATACAATATATATTACACCACCGGTGTGGATCTGTCGTTCCTGATCCTGCACCGCGCCTTTCCGCCGCTGCTGGTCACCTTCGTCTCGGTGATCGTGGCGCTGCTGGGTGTGCTGTTGGGCGCCGGCTATTACCTGTACCATCTGGGTATCCGCCGCGGCGAGGAGATGCCCTATCTCGCGCTGTTCGACGGCTTCTCCTTCGCCGGAAAACTGATTTTGCTGGCGCTGGTCCGCTACATCTTCGTGTTCCTGTGGAGTATGCTGTTCGTGGTTCCCGGTATCATCGCCGCCTACCGCTACCGCTTCGCTGTCTACAACCTGTGCGAGAACCCGGAAATGGGCGTGATGGACGCCATCAACATGAGCAAGGCCCAGACCGCCGGCTTCAAGTGGCAGCTTTTCGTGCTGGACCTGAGCTTTATCGGCTGGCAGATCCTCTGCGGCCTGACGCTGGGCATCCTCTCCATCTGGATCCAGCCCTACCGCGCCCAGACCGACATCGGCTTTTTCCAGCAGATCAAGGCCATCAAAGGTATCGGCTGGCGAAACACGCCGCCCCATGACGATACCTTCCGCCCCAACGATCCCTTCGGCGGGACGGACAATTCGTGGCAATAATGTACGCAAGCGAAAAACAGGGAGACAACGGAGACGTTGCCTCCCTGAATTTTTTTGTACGTTCTACACAATTTTTGGCATAACGTAGACTTCTTACAGATGGGAGTTCATTAAAAATTTAACAAAATCCGTTTTAGGGGTTGCAGTTAATTTCTTAACGTAGTAAACTGTTTTCATACGGTATATCGGAAGCTCCGGCGGGAAGGCCGGACCGGTATCCGCAGAAAAAATGTGTATGTTAAGGAGAGTGACGTTGTGTTCAAGAAATTTACCAATGGCTGCGTGCGCGTCGTCAACCGGTGGCTGCCGGATGCATTCCTGTTCGCCATTATCCTGACCCTCGTGGTGTTTGTCGGTGCCATGTGCGCCACCGGCATGGGTCCCATCGCTATCATCGCCAAGTGGGGCGATCAGAAGGGCGGCTTCTGGAATCTGCTGGCGTTCTCCATGCAGATGGCGCTGGTGCTGGTATTCGGCTCCGCCATGGCCTCCGCCAAGCCCTGCAAGAAGGCGCTGCGCACCGTGGCAGGTCTGTGCCACAACGAGAAGCAGGCGATTCTGGTCACCACCTTCGTGTCCACCATCTGCTGCTGGCTGAACTGGGGCTTCGGTCTGGTCATCGGCGCTCTGCTGGCCAAGGAGGTCGTGCGCCGCGTGCCCACCGTGGACTACCCGCTGCTGATCGCCTCCGCCTACTCCGGCTTCGTGATCTGGCACGCCGGTCTGTCCGGCTCCATCCCTCTGGATCTGGTGGCCGGCAAGGCCTTCGGTGAGGTGACCTATCAGGCACCCATCACCGCCACGGTGTTCCACCCCATGAACCTCATTATGTGCGGTGTCATTCTGGTGCTGATGCCCTTTGTCAACTATGCCATGCACCCCCACAAGGAGCATACCGTCACCGTCAACCCCGCGCTGCTGGTGGACGAGGCGGAGAAGGAGTATCCGCTGGATACCCCCGCCGAGAAGCTGGAGCACTCCAAGATCCTGTGGATCATCACCGTGGTCTTTGGCTTTATCTATATCGTGTACTATTTTGTGCAGAACGGCTTTACGCTGGGTCTGAACATCGTGAACATGATCTTCCTGTTCCTGGGTCTGCTGCTCCACGGCGACCTGCGCCGCTATGTGGACGCCATCGGCGAGGCCGCTGCCGGCGCCGCCGGTATCCTGCTGCAGTTCCCGTTCTATGCAGGTATCATGGGCATGATGGTGGCCACCAACGATCAGGGCGTGTCTCTGGCAGGCGTTATCTCCGAGTTCTTCGTAAGCATCTCCAACAACGTGACGTTCCCCATGCTGTCCTTCCTGGCAGCCGGTATCGTCAACTTCTTCGTCCCCTCCGGCGGCGGCCAGTGGGCCGTGCAGGGTCCCATCATGATGCCCGGCGGCGCGGAGATGGGTATCGAGGCCGGCCGTACCGCCATGGCCATCGCCTGGGGCGACCAGTGGACCAACATGATCCAGCCGTTCTGGGCGCTGCCTGCTCTGGGTATCGCCAAGCTGTCTGCCCGTGACATCATGGGCTATCTGGTGATCGTCCTGCTGTTCACCGGCGTGGTGGCCTGCCTGGGCTTCCTGGCTTGGGGTCTGTTCTTCTAAGAAATACCATCCTCACAATATCTCCCCCCAACCGCACACAGGGACGGCGCGAAAGCGCCGTCCCTGTGTTTTTGCCGCTATGAAATTGTCGCGTTACACGGAGACAGGCGTCTCCGTTGTCTCGCCCGCTGCCGTCTCCGGCGCGGCGCTGCCGTCAAAGGGCGTCTCCAGCAGCTCCGGCTGGCGGATGTACTTGCGGAAGTCGCTGCAAAACGAGGCGTACTCGTAGCCGGTGCAGATGCGCTCGTCCATGACGATACCCAGCGGCATCATCTTCTTGTGCAGGTCGCCGCTCATATAGTTGGGTACCGGCCTGCCCATGCACACGAACACGCTGGTGGTGCCGAATTCATAGCAGTGGTGGTGGATGTAGCTGGTCTTGATGGAGGCCAGATTGGTGATGAACATACTGGTGTGGAAGGGGCTGAGGTCGATGATCTTCCGGGGCAGCAGACCGTGCTTGTCCAGATGGTACGCCAGCCACACCACGAATTTGGGCAGCCCCGGAACGGAGAACATGAACCGGGCAAATTTGTCGGTGCTGTTTTTCTGCTCCGTCCGGCTGTTGGCGTCGACGGCATCGGCGATCTTCTGCTGGATGATGAACACCGTGTCCTGCGGCTCCAGAAAGATCTTCAGCGTCGTCTCATCCGGCGAGCCGTCCGCCAGCTTCTTCAGGATGACGAAGGACACGCAGAAGTGGTTGCGCTTGTAGATGCGGCTGTTCATCACAAAGTAGTTCAGCTTGGGGTTGGTCTGCACCGCCTTGTAGTAGGCGGCGATGATGACCGCCATGTGGTTGATGCGGATGCCGCTGCGCCGCTTCTCGCGGATGTAGGCCTTGAGGACCTCCTCGTCGATGTTCTCAGTGATGCTGTTCTGGGCGTCGTAGCGCTTGGGCATGATATAGGGGATCGCCGCCACGATGGGCGGCAGATTTTTTACTCTCGTTCCGTCAGGACGCATAGGCATATCCTCGATTCTGTCTGGATTATATGATCCATTGTACCCCATCCTTTCGACAAATGCAACCTGCTTGCCGCCGCCTGCAAGCTGGGCGGGACGCGCATTTTGCTCTTTACCTTTTCCGCCGCATTTGCTATAATAAAGAATTATCACGATTATTATTCTGGCGGCATAGTCCTTGCCGCCGGCAGGAGGGAGGTGACCCACCGTGAAATTCCAAAAATGGCACATTGCCCCGCCCCATCCCGAGGCGGCGGCCCGGCTGACCGCGGCGGGGTATCCCTGCCTTGTGTCGGCGGTGCTGGCCTCCCGCGGCATCGCAACGGAGGAGGAGGCCGCCGCCTTTCTGGAGCAGGAGCAGCGTTTGACGTACAGCCCGTTCCTGATGGCGGATATGGACAAGGCCGCGGCCCGTGTGCAGCAGGCGCTGGCGGACGGTGAGAAGATCGCCGTGTTCGGCGACTACGACGTGGACGGCATCACCGCCACCTGTATTCTGGTGGACTACCTCCAGAGTCGGGGCGCCGACGTGCTGCACTATATCCCCCGCCGCATCGAGGACGGCTACGGCCTGAGCTGCGACGCTATTGAGGGGCTGTACCGCAGGGGCGCACGGCTTCTCATCACGGTGGACTGCGGCATCACCGGCGTGGAGGAGGTGGACTTCGCCAACTCCCTGGGCATGGACGTGGTCATCACCGACCACCACGAGTGCAAGGAGACACTGCCCCGCGCCGTGGCGGTGGTGGATCCCCACCGGCCCGACTGTCCCTATCCCTTCAAGCATCTGGCGGGCTGCGGCGTGGCGCTGAAGCTGGCGCTGGCGCTGGGCGGCCCCGACCGGGAGGAGGCGCTGTTCGCCCGCTACTGTACGCTGGCGGCCATCGGCACCGTGGCGGATGTGATGCAGATGTCCGGCGAGAACCGCACCATCGTGTCCCGCGGACTTGCCGTGATCGAGCACTCCGATTTCATCGGCTTACAGGCGCTTTTGAAGGAGGCGGGTCTTACCGGCCGGGAGATCACCTCCGTCCAGATCGGCTTTGTGCTGGCGCCCCGCATCAACGCGGCGGGCCGCATGGGCGCCGCCGACAAGGCGGCGGATCTCCTGCTCTGCACCGACCCGGAGGAGGCGGACCGCATGGCGCGGGAGCTGTGCGCCCTGAACCGGGAGCGGCAGAACGTGGAGCAGACCATCTACTCTCAGGCGGAGGAGATGATCGCCCATATGCCCGAACGGGAGCGGAGCGCGCTGGTGCTGGAGAGCAGCCGCTGGCATCAGGGCGTGGTGGGCATCGTGGCCAGCCGCCTCTCCGAGAAGTATTCCCGCCCCAGCTTTATGATCCACCTCAACGGCACCACCGGCAAGGGCTCCTGCCGCAGCTGGGGCGGCTTCAACCTCTTTGCGGCGCTGGAAAACTGCAAGGATCTGCTGCTGGGCTTCGGCGGCCACGAGCTGGCGGCCGGCTTTACCATTGACGAGTCGAACATCCCCGCCTTCCGCGAGCGGATGAACGACTACGCCCGCAGCTTCCGGGGCGGCGAGGCCCCCGTGTCCGTGCTGGACGTGGACGTGGCCATCACTCACCCCTCCGCCGTGACGCTGGAGGAGCTGGACGCCCTGTCCGCGCTGGAGCCCTACGGCAGCGGCAACGCCCGGCCGGTGTTCTGCCTGCTGGGCGCCACGCTGCTGCGCACCCAGAACGTAGGCCAGAACCGGCATCTCAAGCTGCGCCTGGGCAAGGGCAGCGCCCAGTTTGACGGCATCTTCTTCTCCACCGTGGCGGAGGACTGCGGCTGCCGCGTGGGCGACCGGGTGGACGCCGCCTTCTATTTACAGGTCAACGAGTTCCGGGGCAGCCGGACGGTGCAGCTCCAGATGGTGGATCTGCGGCCGTCCCTGTGCGCCAGTGGCCGGGAGCAGGAGTCTCTGACGCTGGCGGATCGCTGCACGGCGCGGCAGCCCATGCCTGTCCGGGATGCCCGGCGGCTGCTGCCCACACGGGATCAATTCGCCGCCGCGTGGCGGTTTTTGGAGCGCACCGTCCCCGATGGCGGCCTCACCACCGGCTACCTGCCGCTGCTGCGTGCGCTGGCGGCGGAGCTGGGAAAGACAGAGCCGTTCCCCCGGGCGGCCCTGTGCCTGTCCGTCTTTGCCGAACGGGGACTTTTGACGCTGGAGCGGCAGGGGGACGATGTGACCATCCGGCTGCACCGGGGCCTGAAGGTGGTGCTGGGGCAATCGCCCTGCCTGCTGTGGCTCCATGAGATCACCGAGAAAGGGGGCGTTGGACAATGACGCCGCAGGAAATGTACGACCATCTTGTTGAAACCGTCAAGTCCTACAACCCGTCCGCCGGGTTCGACCAGATCCACGCCGCCTACGAGTATGCCGCCGCCCACCACGCCGGGCAGAACCGGAAGGACGGCTCGCCCTTTGTGACCCATCCGCTGGCGGTGGCGCAGATCGTGGCGGAGGAGCTGCATCTGGACACCGAGTCCATTGTGGCGGCGCTGCTCCACGACACCATTGAGGATACCGACGCCACCCACGAGGAGATCAGCAAGCTGTTCTCTCCCACCGTGGCAGATCTGGTGGAGGGCGTCAGCAAGCTGACCCGTGTCCACTACACCTCCAAGGAGGAGGAGCAGATGGAGAACCTCCGCAAGATGCTGATGGCCATGGCCAAGGATATCCGGGTCATCCTCATCAAGATCTCCGACCGGCTCCACAATATGCGCACCATGGAGTATCAGACGCCGGAGAAGCAGAAGCAGAAATCCTTTGAGACCATGGAGATCTACGCCCCCATCGCCCACCGTCTGGGTATGCAGCGCATGAAGTGGGAGCTGGAGGATCTGTCCCTGAAATATCTGGACCCCGTGGGCTACCGGGAGATCATTGAGGCGCTGGACGAGAAGGCGGCGGAGTACGACGGCTTCATGTCCTCCGTCCATGACCAGATCACCTCCCGCCTGCGGGAGGCCGGCATCGACGCCACGGTGCAGGCCCGCATGAAGCACCCCTACTCCATCTACCGCAAGATGTACACCCAGAACAAGTCGCTGGACGACGTGTTTGACCTGTTCGCCTTCCGGGTCATCGTGGACACGGTGGCGGACTGCTACAACGTGTTGGGCCTGATCCACGACCTGTACAAGCCCATTCTGGGCCGCTTCAAGGACTATATCGGCACACCCAAGCCCAATATGTACCAGAGCCTGCACACCACGGTGGTGGGCGAGAGCGGCATCCCCTTCGAGGTGCAGATCCGCACCAAGGAGATGCACGAGATCGCCGAGTACGGCGTGGCCGCCCACTGGAAGTACAAGCAGAACGGGCAGGGCGCAGGCGACGAGCGCAGCTACGAGTGGGTGCGCCGCCTGCTGGAGAATCAGGAGGGCGCCGACGCCGAGGATTTTATCCACTCCCTGAAGGTGGATATGTTCGCCGACGAGGTATTCGTGTTCACGCCGCAGGGCGACGTGATCAACCTGCCCGCCGGCGCCACGCCCATCGACTTTGCCTATACCATCCACTCCGCCGTGGGCAACCACATGACCGGCGCCAAGGTCAACGGCCGCATCGTCCAGTTCGACTACCACCTGCGCAACGGCGACGTGGTGGAGGTCATGACCAGCAACTCCGCCCACGGCCCCAGCCGCGACTGGGTGAAGATCGCCCGCTCCAGCAACGCCCGCAGCAAGATCCGCCAGTGGTTCAAGCGGGAGAAGCGGGACGAGAACATCGTCAACGGCCGCCAGAGCTTCGAGGCGGAGCTGAAGCGCACCGGCGTCACCCTGAAAGAGCTGACCAGCGAGGAGAATCTCCCCAGCGTTTTGAAGAAGCTGTGCTACAACAGTCTGGACGATATGTACGCCGCCATCGGCTACGGCGGCGTGACCGCCCTGAAGGTCATGGGCCGTCTGCGGGAGGATATCCAGCGCATTCTCCACCAGCATCAGGCGGAGCGGCAGGCGGAGGTGCCGGTGGCTGACCAGCCCCAGCAGACCCGTCCCGCCGTACCCCAGCACCCCAAGGGGGAGCAGGGCATCGTGGTGGAGGGACTGACCAACTGCCTTGTGAAGTTCTCCAAGTGCTGCACCCCCGTACCCGGCGACAAGATCGTGGGCTTCATCACCCGGGGCTACGGCATCTCCGTCCACCGGGCGGACTGTCCCAACGCCGACCCCGCCCGCCGCAAGCCGGAGGAGGCGGGACGCTGGATCAATGTGTCGTGGGGCAGCAACACCCGTGAGAGCTACCGCACCACGCTGGAGGTGGTGGCCAAGGATCGCCTGAACCTGATCGTGGACATCTCCACGGTGCTGTCCAGCACCAAGACCCATGTCTCCTCCCTGAACGCCCGCAGCACGCCGGACGGCTTTGCCCTCATCACGCTGGACACGGACGTGTCCGACAGCCAGCAGCTGCAAACGGTCATGCGGAGGATCGAGCAGATCTCCGGCGTCATGCGGGTCACCCGCCCCGCCGGTTAAACCAGAAAAAGGAGCGATATGTCATGAGAGCAGTATTGACCCGCGTGAAGCACGCATCCGTCACCATCGACGGCAAGGTACACGGCCAGATCGGAGAGGGCTTCCTCATCCTGCTGGGCGTGACCCACGAGGACACCGAGGCACAGGCCGTCAAGCTGGCGGACAAGCTCACCGGGCTTCGCATTTTTGAGGACGAGAACGGCAAGATGAACCGCGGTCTGGACGAGGTGAAGGGCGAGCTGCTCATCGTCTCCCAGTTCACGCTGTACGGCAACTGCAAGAAGGGCCGCCGTCCGGAATTCCTGGCTGCCGCCCGTCCCGAGGTGGCCATCCCCCTGTATGAAAAGTTCGTGCAGGAGTGCCGCAGCAAGGGCTTCCACACCGAGACCGGCGAGTTCGGCGCCTACATGCAGGTGGAGAGCCTGAACGACGGCCCGCTGACGCTGGTGGTGGACACCGACCAGCTGTGAGAAAGGAGAGCGCGATGAAGATCACATCTCTACAGGTGGGGCCCATCATGACCAACTGCTACCTGCTGTGCGACGAGACGGCAAAGGTCTGCGCGCTCATCGACCCCGGCGACGACGCGCCGCAGGTGGAGCGCATGGTGGCGCAGAGCGGCTGTACCCTGCAATATATCCTGCTGACCCACGGTCACTTCGACCATACCTCCGCCGTCCGGCCTCTGCTGGAGAAGCACCCGGACGTGCCGGTATACATCCACGAAAAGGACGCCGTGGACACGGAGCGCGGCGAGCTGCTGTTCCGCAAGGTGGGGCCGGAGAACCAGCGCTACTATAAGGAGGGCGATACCCTGCCGCTGGGCGGGCTGACTCTCCGCGTGCTGGAAACGCCGGGCCACTCCGAGGGCTCCGTCTGCCTGCTGGTGGCGGGGCAGGGCGTACTGTTCGCCGGCGACACCCTGTTCCGCTGCTCCTGCGGCCGGTGCGACTTCCCCGGCGGCGACTACCGGAAGATGCTGGCGTCGCTGGGTCGTCTGGCAGCGCTGGAAGGGGATCTGCGGGTGCTGCCCGGCCACGATCGGGAGACTACGCTGGACTATGAGCGCCGCGTCAATCCCTATATGCGGCAAGGAGCGGCACGATGAAGCTGGAATTCCGCGGTCACGACGACCGCTACGCCATCGAGCAGAGCCTGCTGGCGTTCTTCCCCGAGGAGCGCCCTGTCTATGAGTCCATCACGCCGGAGGACGACGACTGCGCCCTTGTCTCCCTGACGGAGGGAAAGCGCTACGCCACCGGCGTCACCACCCTTCACTATCACGGCAAAACGGCGCGGGGCGTCTCCCGCGCCGTTCTTACGGACACCCCCGACGAGTACGAGCGGGAGCGTCTGCGTCAGCGCGCCCTGAAGCTGTCGTTCTTCAAGGCGGCGCGGGACATCACCGGCATCACCCCCAGCTGGGGCGCGCTCACCGGCATCCGGCCGGGCAAGCTGGCCCGCGCCATGCTGGAGCAGGGCAAAACGGAGCGGGAGACAGACCGCGTCCTGCGGGACACCTACTTCGTCTCGCCGGAGCGCCGCCGTCTGGCCATCGAGACGGCGCAGGCGGGGCTGACCGCCAAGCGCGGTCTGCGTCCCAACGAGATATCCCTCTATGTGGGCATCCCGTTTTGCCCCACCCGCTGCGCCTATTGCAGCTTCGTGTCCGCGTCGGTGGAGAAGTCCTTTGGCCTGATGGAGCCGTATCTGGCGGCGCTGGAGCAGGAGATCACCGACGCCGCCCGTATGGTGGCGGAGACTGGGCTGTCCGTCAAGTCCTTCTACATGGGCGGCGGCACGCCCACCACCCTGTCGGCTCAGCAGATGGATCACCTGCTGACCCACCTGAACAAGAGCTTTGACCTGACGGGCTGCGCGGAATACTGCATCGAGGCGGGCCGCCCCGACACCATCACACGGGAGAAGCTGCAGGTGCTGCTGGATCACGGCGCCGACCGCATCAGCGTCAACCCCCAGTCCATGGAGGACGAGGTGCTGCGGGCCATCGGCCGCAAGCACACGGCGGCGGACATCGAGGCGACCATGGCGCTGGCCACCTCCATGGGGTTCCCCCATGTGAACATGGATCTCATCGCCGGACTGCCCGCCGACACGCCGGAGGGCTTTCGCCGCACACTGGACAAGTGCCTGACCTTCGGTGCGGACAACATCACCGTCCACACCCTCAGCCTGAAGAAGGGCAGCCGCATCCTGCTGGAGGGTCTGCCCATCCCATCGGCGCAGGACGTGGCCGCCATGCTGGACTACGCCAACGACGCCCTGCGCACCGCCGGATTCACCCCCTACTACCTCTACCGCCAGAAGTATATGTCCGGCAGCTTTGAGAACGTGGGCTGGTGCATATCCGGCGCGGAGGGACTGTATAATATCTACATCATGGAGGAGCTGCACAGCATCCTGTCTCTGGGCGCAGGCGGCTCCACGAAGATGGTAGACCCGGTGCGCGACCGGATCGAGAGGGTGTTCCACCCCAAGTTTCCCACGGAGTACATCGCCCGTCCGGAGAAGATCCGGCAGGATCTGGAGACGTTCCGCCGGTTCCACGAGAATATGCAGAAGTAAGCGGGAGGTACGGCATGGCACAGCGACGGCACAACTTTATCAGCGGCGCCGCTGTGCTGGCCTTTGCCGTGGCGGTGACCAAGGTGCTGGGCGCCCTCTACAAGATCCCGCTGGGCAACCTGCTGGACAAGGAGGGCATGGCCCACTTCTACGCCGCCTATAACATCTACAACCTGCTGCTGGTGCTGTCCACGGCGGGACTGCCGCTGGCACTGTCCCGGCTGGTATCCCGCGCAGCGGCGCAGGGCAGACGCAACGCCCAGCGCCGTATTTTCCGGGCGGCGCTGGCGCTGCTGGCCGTCATCGGCGCGGTGTGCAGCGCCGTCATGTGCCTGTTTCCGCAGGTGCTCAGCGGCCTGCTCCACGACTCACTGGCCGCGCCCGCCATCCGGATCCTCGGCCCGGCGGTGCTGTTCGTCTGCCTGACCTCCGCCATCCGGGGGTATACGCAGGGCTTGGGCGACATGACGCCCACCGCCGTCAGCCAAATGACGGAGTCCGCCGGAAAGCTGGTCATCGGCCTTGCCCTGTGCCTTCTGCTGCTGCACCGGGGCGCGGACGCCTCACTGTGCGCCGCCGGGGCCATTGCCGGCGTCACCGCCGGCTCCCTGCTGTCGCTGACGGTGCTGGCGGTGTTTCTTCTGCGCCGGCGGGAGCGCATCGCCGCCTCCGACCGGCCGCCTGCGCGGCGCGAGGTCCTCCGCGACCTGCTGACTGCCGGGATCCCCATCACGCTGGGAGCGGCGGGCATGAGCCTCATCACCCTGCTGGATCAGGCGCTGGTCATGTCCACCCTCCAGAACACGCTGGGGTATACGGAGGCCGCCGCCACCGCTCTGTACGGCGAGTACACCTTCGGTATGACGCTGTTCGTCCTGCCGCCGTCCTTTATCTACCCCGTCACCGTCAGTCTGGTGCCGGATATCGCCGACGCGCTGGCCCGGGGCGACCGCGCCGCCGCGGGACGCAGCACTGCCGCTGCCCTGAAGCTGACTACCCTCGTCGCCCTGCCCGCCGGGGCGGGGCTGTCCGTGCTGGCCGGGCCCATCCTGCACCTGCTGTACCCGGCGGTGCCGGATACCGCCGAGGCCGCCGCCTACCACCTGACCTTTCTGGGCCTTGCCTGCATCTTCGTGTGCCTGATGGTGGCCACCAACGGTGTTTTGCAGGCCTACGGCAAGGAGTACATCCCCGTCTTTACCCTGTTGTGCGGCGGCGTCCTGAAGATCGTCACCAACTACCTGATGGTGGGCGACCCCGCCACCAACGTCCGGGGCGCGCCGGTCAGCACGCTGTACTGCTACGCCCTGATCGTGGTGCTGAACCTCATCGCCATCGCCCGCTGTGTGCCGGAGCGCCCTGCCTACCTCCACCTGTTTGCCAAGCCGCTGCTCATCACGGCGGTGATGGCGCTGGCCGCCCGCTCGTCCTACGGCGTGCTGGTGCGCTGCCTGCCGGAGCGCTGGGCGGTGCTGCCCGCCATCCTTATCGCCGCCGTGGTCTACGGTGTGCTGGCGCTGGCGCTGGGCGCGGTGACGCGGGCTGACGTTATTGGCCTGCCCAAGGGAGAGAAAATCGCGGAAATACTGCATTTGCGCTGAACTTTTGGGGTTGGCAAAGCGAAAACCTCTTGCAATAGGAGCATAAGTATGATAAATTTTGTTAGGAAACCGCAGTATGGCTACGAGGATCTGCTGGAGATCATCCGCCTGCTCCGCTCGGAGGACGGCTGCCCCTGGGACAAGGCGCAGACCCACCAGTCCATCCGGCGCGGCTTGCTGGAGGAGGCCTACGAGGCCGCCGAGGCCATCGACAACGACGACCCCGTGCTTCTCAAGGAGGAGCTGGGCGACGTGCTGATGCAGGTGGTGTTCCACGCGGACATCGAGTCCGATGCGGGACGCTTCACCATAGACGACGTGTGCGATGGCGTGGTGAAGAAACTGCTGTTCCGCCACCCCCATGTGTTCGGCAGCCAGCGCGAGGACTCGCCCGAGTCGGTGCTTGTCAGTTGGGACAAGCTGAAACGGCAGGAAAAGGGTCAGAAGACCGTGGCCGACAGCATGGACAGTGTGGCGCGGAGCCTACCGGGTCTTTGGCGGGCTGAAAAGCTCCAGAACAAGGCGGCGTCCGCCGGTTTCGAGTGGCCGGACGTACAGGGCGCGCTGGACAAGCTGGAGGAGGAAGTGGCCGAGCTGCGCCGCGCCGTGGAGGAAGACGGCGACGTGCCGGAGGAGCTGGGCGATGTGCTGTTCGCCGCCGTAAAGGTGGGGCGGTTCTGCGCCTGCGACCCGGAGGACGCGGTCAACGGCACCTGCGAAAAATTTATCCGCCGCTTTCGTGCCGTGGAGAACGGTGCGGCGGCACAGGGGAGGGAGGTCTCCCAGCTGTCGCTGGAGGAGATGACCGCCCTGTGGAACGAAGCAAAACGTTCTTAATGCGATCTCGATCGTTTTGAGATACGCCGCCCGGAGGGGAACGGCGTCAACAAATGAATTTTTGGGAGGAAGTATCATGAATAAAACCGAACTGATCGCCACTGTGGCGGAGAAGACCGGCCTGTCCAAGAAGGACACCGAGGCCGCCGTTAATGCGACGCTGCTGACCATCACCGAGACGCTGAAGGCCGAGGAGAAGGTGCAGCTGGTGGGCTTTGGCTCCTTCGAGACCAAGAAGCGCGCCGCCCGTACCGGTCTGAACCCCCGTACCAAGGAGACCGTGGAGATCCCCGCCGCCAAGGTACCCGCTTTCAAGGCCGGCAAGGCTCTGAAAGACGCCGTCGCGGAGTAATTTTGCTTTCACGGGAGCCGGTGTGACCACACCGGCTCTTTTACCGTTTTAAGGAGGAATCCTATGCGTCTTGACAAATATCTTAAGGTGTCCCGCCTCATCAAGCGCCGCACCGTGGCCAACGAGGCCTGCGACAACGAGCGCGTCACCGTCAATGGCCGGGTGCAGCGCGCATCCTACGATGTGAAGGTGGGCGACGTCATCTCCATCCGCTTCGGTCAGAACACCCTGACGGTGGAGGTGCTGAGCGTCACGGAGAACGTGGGCAAGGACGCGGCGGCCGCCATGTACCGCGAGGCCGCGCCTCAGCCGGACAAACTGTCATAATACCGGGCGTTCCCTCATACGATGGAGTGAAAACTCTGTGGGAGGGAGCGCTTTTTTATGCCTTACGACATGACCGACGGCGGCGCGGCCGCCTATCACCGCCTCCAGATCGAGGGGCGGGAGAAGCTGAGCATCTCCGGCGTAGAGGATGTGGTGCGCTTTGACGAGAGCTGCATCGTCACCACCACCAGCGCTGGTACGCTCATCATCACCGGGGAGGAGCTGCATATCGGCAAGCTGTCGCTGGACGGCGGCGAGATGCAGGTGGACGGCCGCATTGACGCCGTGACCTACGAGGACACGGAGGTGCGGCAGGGGTCGTTCCTGTCCCGGCTGTTCGGCTGATATGGAGAACCACGTCTCCCAACAGCTGACCGCCTACCTGACGGCGGCGCTGCTGGGCGCCGCCTCCGCCATGGTCTATGACCTGCTGCGCGCCGTGCGGCTTCGCCGCCGCCGTGACCGGCGTCTCACCGGCCTTGCCGACGGTCTGTATATCACCGTGCTGGGGCTTTTGCTGCTGTGGTTCACCCTGCGCATCGGGGAGGGGGAGCTGCGGCTGTATATGCTCACCGGCGTGGCGCTGGGCGCGGTGCTGTACGGGCTGACGCTGCCGCCGCTGCTGCGCCCGCTGTGGGAGTTCTGGCTGGACGCGGCGGTGCAGTTCTGCCGCCTGCTGTGCTGTCCGGCGGTGATCGCCGTCCGGTGGCTGAAAAAAGCCGCCATTTTCCTGAAAAAACACTTTCCTTTTCGCCGCGCCTGCGCTACAATAAAGGTACGAATGCGGTCAAAAGGGCCGCGAAAGGGGGAGGACAGACATGGCGCAGAAAAAGGCCCGCAAAAAAAAGCCCAGCGCTGTCCTGCTGCTGGTGCTGAGCGTGCTCATCGTGGTGGTGGGCGTGGAGATCATCAACGTCTACGGGCGGCTGAAGGATGTGCGGGCGCAGGAGGCGGCCCTCACCCAGCAGATGCAGGAGAAAGCACAGGCCAACGAGGCGCTCCGCTCTGATCTGAGCAAGAAGGACGATCCGGAGTTCATCAAGGCGCTGGCCCGCGACCTGCTGGGTCTGGCCGAGGATGGCGAGCGTATCTTCTACGACGTCAACGACTGACCATAGCGCACGCTGCCCCGCCGGAAGGCGGGGCGTTTTTGTTGCCATCCGCCGATGCCTGTGGTATACTCTACGCATCTGAATGCATGGAAGGGAGGCTTGCCTATGCCCACTTTTCTGGAGCAGCGATACTGCCGGAAGCACCTGCGCTGCGTGCGGCACATTACATTAGACCCCAAGGGACGCGGCGCTGTCCGCATCCACATGATCCCCCCGCGGGAGGACGCGCCGGACGCGCCGTTTCTGCTGCTTCTCAACGGCGACAAGCTGGTACCGCTGAACCTGTCGTGGGCCATTCTGCTGGCCAACTTTATGGACAGGCTGGAGCCCTTTGCCGGGCTGGAGATCAGCGAGTCCGACTGGCGCGCTATGGCGGACGCCGCCGTGGCGGAGACACATAAGACCTATCCGTTCACCAAAAAGACCGAGCTGGCGGAGGATCTGTTCCTGATGCTCACCTCGCTGGTGGCCATCGCCCGGGGAGAGGAGCCGGAGGCGGAGGTGGGCGTTCTGTCGCTGGGCGACTATGCCGCCGAGATGACGGCGCCCCACCGCATGGATCTGATGCTCAGCGCCATGCGCAAGGACGGCGGGTGGCACTGCAACCAGAAGTGCCTGCACTGCTACGCTGCGGGGCAGTCGCTGGCGGACGCGCCGGAGCTGTCCACCCAGCAGTGGCTGGACATCCTCCGCCGCCTGCGAAGCGCCAATATCCCGCAGGTCACGTTTACCGGCGGCGAGCCCACCCTCCGCGCCGATCTGGCGGAGCTGGTGGACGCCGCCCAGTGGTTCGTCACCCGGCTGAACACCAACGGCCAGCTATTGACGCCGGAGCTGTGCGCCAAGCTGTACGGCGCAAGTCTGGACAGCGTGCAGGTCACCCTGTACAGCGCTGACCCGGCCATCCACAACGCGCTGGTGGGCGCCGACGGCTTTGAAAAGACGGTGCAGGGCATCCGGAACGCCGTGGCGGCGGGGCTGATCGTCTCCGTGAACACGCCGCTGTGCAGCCTGAACACGGACTATGCCGCCACGCTGCGCTTTGCCGCGTCTCTGGGTGTGCGGTACGCCACCTGCTCCGGCCTGATCCCCTCCGGCAGCGCCGAGGGCGCGGAGAGCCGCGCCACCCGTCTGACGGAGCAGGCGCTGACACAGGTGCTGCAAGAGGCAGAAGCTGTGGTGGAGGAGCTGGGCATGGAGCTGGATTTCACCAGCCCCGGCTGGCTGCCGGAGGAGACGCTGCGCGCGCTGGGACTGCACCTGATCCCCAGCTGCGGCGCCTGCCTGAGCAACATGGCCCTTGCGCCGGACGGCAGCATCATCCCCTGCCAGAGCTGGCTGAGCAGCGCCCCGCTGGGCAATATGCTCACTGACGACTGGGCGTCTGTCTGGAACAGCGAGCGCTGCGCCGCCATCCGGGCGGAGAGCGCCAAAATGGATCATATCTGCCAGCTGCAAGGCGGCAAAAGGGAGGAGGGAGCGCGATGCTGAAGAAGCTGCATATCCTGCTGCTGACGGTGCTGGCGGCGCTGTGCTGCACCGCCATCGCGTGGGCGGATTACGACTACATCGACCGCTACGACGTGGACGTGCTGCCCAACACCGACGACGGCAGCCTGACCATCACCGTCTCCCTGACTTGGACGGCGCTGGAGGAGCTGCCCTACGGGCAGGAGCTGAAGGTCGGCATCCCCAACGGCTCCATCCGGGAGAAGACCGCCCTGACCGACAACATCGAGCGCCTGTCCTTCGACAACCGCTATATGTACATCTATCTGGACCGCGCCTACAAGAAGAACGAGACGTTTACGTTCTCCTATCGCTGGGTGCAGGAGTATATGTACGGGCTGGACGGCGGCGCGGTGCTCTACGATTACACCCCCGGATGGTTTGACGAGGCCAAGATGGGGGCCATGACCCTGACGTGGCACGACCCCGCCGGTCTGACCGGCGACTTCACCGAGGGGACAGTTTCCGGCGCGGACAGCGTGACGGTGGCGGATGGACTGACCATCACCGCCTCCGACCAGTCCTACGGCTACAAGATGAACGTGAAGGTGCGCTACACCGACTGGCCCACCGTGCTGTCCCCGGAGAACAGCATCGGCAGCCAGCCCGACAATGACTATGACGACTGGTACGACGAGGACGAGGACATAGGCATGGCCGCCCTGTTCCTGACGCTGATCATCACCATCTTTATCGTTTGGGTGGTGGTGCGGATCATTCGGGAGATAGCTGGCGGCTACGCCGGCGGCTTCGGCACGCGGTATGTGTTCGTCAACCACCTCTGGTACCCCGCCGGACGGGACGGCAAGCCCCGTCCCGGCAGCGTTGGCACCAAGAAACGGCCCCGCCCGCCCCGCAGCAGTAGCAGCGGCTTCGGCGGCGGCAGCCGCGGCGGTGGGTCTGGCGGCGGCGGCTTCGGCGGCGGCGGACACTGCGCCTGCGCCAGCAGCTGTGCCTGTGCCTGCGCCTGCGCCTGTGCCGGTGGCGGACGGGCGGGCTGCTCGGCCAAAAATCTCTACGGCGCGGTGCGGCTGGACAAGGCGCTTTCCGAAAAATTGGATACCTGAAACAGGAGGGACGGCGATGCGCCGTCTCTCTTTTTCACAAAAAAAGGAGCCGCCCTGCAAGCAGAGCGGCCCAAGCGGGTGGGATATTGGAAA
>OFMM01000376.1_pt1 | contig 30817 bp, 24 predicted proteins | sample 1541811 | NCBI WGS metagenome assembly OFMM01 (sample SAMN04209246, study PRJEB22552) | human gut metagenome | biome: gut; material: feces | host: Homo sapiens | place: USA: Oklahoma
CCGAAAGCGGACATATTTTCGGTCAGTATCATTACCTGTATATCCGTCTGATCTGAGATTTCCTCCGTTTCCTTTACCGCAGAAACAGCGCTTGATGAATCAATCAGAACGGTGTCGCTTGTTTCTGTGAGTAATTCAGAAGTAACGTTGTCGTCAGCGTACATATCGCTGAGCAAATCTGCATTCGCTTGTATAATTTCTTCCTCAGAGGTTTCCTGAACAATTGCATCATTACTTGCAGGCTGACTAAGCTCAAGCTCCCATGTATCCTTATTTACTGTTCCTACTGCTCCGTCTGCAAATTCAAAGGTATATCCGCCCTGATTCCACTTGTAGCCGTTAATAGTAAGCTTGTCCTCGGTACCGTTTACAGTCATTTCAAGCGTGGAATCCCACAGATTTGTTATTGTAACTTCACTTGAACTTATGTCCTTAAGCTTTACGATACTGCTTCCGCCCCAATCCTCGATTGTGTCGTTTCCGTAGCCTTTGCCGAAGATATATGTATCGTTTCCGTTTCCTCCGTACAGCCAGTCGTTTCCTGTTCCTCCGTCGAGGGTGTCATCGCCGTTTCCTCCGTTAATAGTATCATTACCGCCTTCACCCTTTATTGTAACTCCATTATCGCTCCAAGCGGATATCCAGTCGCTACTGTCGGAGCCGTGCAGTGTTGTTATCAGATCGTTTATCATCGTACCGTTGATATTGAAATTCTGGAAGCCTGCTCCGTCAAAGTACTGCTTTATAATGATATTATCTGCGCCGAATGAAATCATAAGGTCGCTTCCGTTTATTCTTGACATAACCGCGTCTGACATTGAAAGCCCCGAAAGTTGTATTGTATTATTTCCCGCAGCGTCGGAAATAGTATCTGTACCATAACCTGCCTTGAAAATAATCGTATCGTCGCCGTGATCGTCCTGAATGTAATCGTCGCCCTCGCCCGGATCAATCACATCGTTTCCGCCGCCGGCGTAAATACTGTCATTGCCTGTACCGCCGTAGATATGGCTTCCGTCGTTTCCGTCATATATGACATCATTGCCTTCACCGCCGATAATTGTATTATTGCCGTTACCGCCGTAAAGCTGATCATCGCCTACGCCGCCGTCGATATAGTCGTTATCATTACCGCCGTAAATGTAATCAATCCCGTCCTGACCGAACATTTCATTGAATCCATTTCCGCCGTTCATAGTATCGCTGCCGTTACCGCCCTCTATGAAGTCGTAGCCTTCGCCGCCTGTGAAGTTATCATCGCCCTCACCGCCGTACATATAGTTAGGACCGTTTCCTCCGTAGAATGTATCGTTTCCGTTTTCTCCGTACATATAGTCGGTATCTTCTCCGCCGACAAGAGTGTATCTCCCTCTCCGCCATACATATGATTACGTCCGTTGCCGCCTTCTAAATAATCATTGCCGTTATTGCCGTAAAGATAATCGTTTCCTTCGCCGCCGAATAATTTATCATCTCCGTCTCCGCCATACAGGTCATCACTTCCGTCTTCACCATATAACTCATCATTGCCGGCCTCACCATACAGCTTATCATCATGATTCCCGCCGTATAACTTGTCGTTACCGGATTCTCCCCAAAGATCATCTTCACCTAATCCGCCATATAACTCATCATCGCCATTTCCTCCGCGCAGACTGTCATCACCGAAACCACCGTATATTAAGTCATCACCATCTTCTCCGTCAAGAACATCGCTGCCGCCAAATCCTAACATCAAGTCTTTTCCAGAAGTTCCGTTTAAATTATCATCTTCTACTCCGCCTAATATAAGATTGTACTCATCGCTGTTTAAAATATTCTTTATTTCATCTGTAGAATCATTCCAGAAATCAAGCCATGAATCCCAGATACCTTCAATTTTTTGTCCTATATCCGTAAAATAGTTTATCCATTCTTTTAAACTTTCAATTGTAGCTTGAGTTGCTTCTCCCCAAAAACCGATCCATGATGCTATTTCATTATATGCGAATTTTCCAATGTTAAGCCATAACGTAGTCCAAGCCTCCGTATTATCTATTTTTCCTGAATTAATTTCAGTAATCACATCCCCCAGACTGCTCCAGAATTCGTTCCACGCAGTTTTTCTGTCATCAGAAAAATCTTGTAAGATGTTAAAAATAAACCATGATTTTATAATTGATTCTCCCAGAAGAGCCGTTTCGTGGTATTCCTTATCCCTGAATTCCATATATTTGTTTTCAACATCATTCCACAAATTCAAAAATTCCGATTTGGTAATATAGTCACCTATCATGCCTTCCAAAGCAGTCCAAGCTAATCTGGAAATAATCCTATCCTTTTTCCCATCTATCAATTGCAAATGTGCAGCGCTGCCAAAGTAAAATAGATTGTTCCTTCCAAATCTAATTCAATTCCTAAAGTATTTAAGAAAGCCATTATATCAACATCGTGCTTATCATATTCTTCTAAATAAGCAAATGCACAGCCTAAAACAGTTGACAATGTATCAGTATCACTAAAAAGAAAAGACATTAATTCATTTTTATCTATTTCCGACTTACGTACAATCGGCATTATCTCAGATATATATTTAACCATCGAATTTAAGTCATCCTCATCTCCCGCATTCAGCAAATAAATTATGCATTCATGAAGCATTGTCATTGACTTATCTTCTTCCGTCAATATAAAATATGGTTTGTTGTTTTCGTCGAGAAGCATATTGCCATTTTTGTCCTGAGCGATCCACGAATTTGGGCTATGATGCTGTGCTGGTTCAAACACACCAAATCCTTTAAATTGCTTGTTTTAAGATATGTAATAATATCTGCCCATTCTTTTCCGCTTACCTCTGCTCCGGGAATCGCTTTATCTTCCATCGCTTCAAGGTTTGATATTGTGGTTTGGTCGAATTTTTCAAGTATTTCATATATGGTTGAGTTTATGTATTCTCCATTAATATCAAATTTTTCAACCCCTGCTACCTCTGCAACTCTACTATCCAAGTAAGTTAACTGCTCTAACATTAATAATTCCTGATCAGTTATATTCATTTTAAAACTCCTTATCTGACTTGTCTTTCCTCAATTTTTATTTCGCCATTTTTTTCTACATAACACATTAACCGAATTTTTATATATTCTTTGCCAAAATAATCAGAATAATTTATTCTGTTTATTTTAGAAATATCTGGGTTATATAATAACATAACCTGACTATCACAACTTATATCATGTTTCTTTAACCATATGCAATAATCATTTGCAAATTTTATCATTTCTTCTTTTGAACCTAAATCTTTACTTATGAATACAGTACTCCTACCTGATATATTTCCACTTATAGTTTCCTCGGTGATAATAGTTAAATCATTAATAGAAGTTTTAGTAACTGTGGAAAACACCCTAATATCGTCAGACCCAAAATAATCCTCTACATAATCGGTTATCATCTGTTCAAAATAAGGTCTTACAACTATATTAGGATAATCATCTTTAAGCGTACCGTCATCCTGTCGAGTTACTGTAACAGTGTCTGTTAATTCATTTCCGCCTTTTGGTATGGCAGTCATATATTCATTTTCTAATATCTGAGGTCTTACGTATCCTGTGTATTCAAAGGTTACACCATACTTATCCTCAAGATACATTATCATCTCGTAAATTGCCGCTACAGATAGTCGTTGAGTTAAATTAAGCTCTTCATATTCGGTTGGCAATTTCTGTTCTGAAAGAAAATCCTTTTGCCATTCGTTTAACGTTGGTTCAGGATTTTTTGTTTCGCTGCTTTCATTTTTCACACCGCATCCGCTCCCTCCGATTATTAATACTGCTGACAGCAGTAATATATAGATTCTTTTTAATCTTTTCATAAAGACCTTCCTTTATATATTTTTCTAATACCAGATTGTATAAAATTGCCGCTTAATATATAATATCACAAGTTCACATATTTAGCAATAATTAAATACATAATGAAACTGAATTGAAGCAGAAATGATTGTGCAAATGCTCCTTGTCAAGATAGGTAGTGACAAGGATTTGGTCAATCTCTTACGGGTTTTTAGAATACCATAGAGGCGATATTAGCGCTGTTTTGTATTATTACTTTGAATACAGCTCATATAATGCCGAAAAATATTTGGCTTTAGCCTTTGAATGAAGTGTTGCGTTATAATATATGGAGAGATAAGAATAAAAGAAAAATGGAAATTATGCCATGTTTGTAGGAATAATACAAGGGTGCAGATACGGGAAGATACAGTACTGAAAAACTTTCCCCTATACTGCCCGAAGTGCAAGCAGGAAAGTTTGATTGAAGCAAAGAATTTTGTATATAACAGTTATCAAAGAGCCAGACGCAAAGACGCAGAGCCGATGAACTGGCGAGATAATCTCGTAATTCATCGGCTCTTTCTTTTCACATAACATAAGTAGGACAAGCCCGCCAAATAAAAAATGGTGTTTTTGGTGGGCTGTTTCTTCACGCTCAGATTAACAGTTTCCCTCCAGACCTGTTTTGAGTTTGGAGGGATTTCTTATATGCTGGTCAAGTGTCACCGCAACGCTGCTTATCAGAAGCGGTAACTTTCTATAATACCACGGATTAACGAGGATAACATGTAAAAAAATCCTTGCTTCTGCGTGGAACTCTTATACCCTAAAAACAGATACCAAATGTCTATATAATAGAAATAGTAATGCCTATATCCGCATTGGTTTGACAACCTTTGCGGATTTTCTTTTGTCGTGCTTTATTTAATAAATTTTATCCTCACGTCAGATCGTCTGAGATAAACTGCACCGGAACGCGTTTTGTCATCCATACTCCGTTTTCTGAAAGATAAAATTTAAAGCCTCTGCGGTACATTTCGCCTGACCGTATTTTAAAAACGTGAGGCTTTCCGTATATTCTTCCGATTCTTAAAGCTGTTTCAGCGTTATTTGACAGATGGACATACCGATTTCCTTTTGCATATAAACCGTCTGTCCAGATTGAATTTACACGGTTTTCTCCGACAGCGTAATAAAGATAATCCGGAGGAGAGCGTTTCTCTTCATTGACCTGATTTGTAAAGCCGTTTGTTGTGTCCATTTCTATCACCGTCCTGTTTACTAAAGTATACCATATACAGATATTAAAATCAACACAGCCATATATCCGGCGCCAAAAAAAGAGTCGACAACGCGGCTCTATGTTCCATTTATCTGTTAGGACAATTACAATTGTTATGTCCTAATTTTCTTCAATTGTCAGTGTGAACTTATTTTCCATGAACATTCCTCCCGAAGCTTATTGTACTGATTATACCATATTAAATTTAAGCAAACAAGTGTAACACAGCCGTTACCGCAAAGGGCAGAAAGGTCCAGAGATGTGTCATTGCATTTTACTGCAATCGGATTGTGCATATAGAAAATTTAATGCTCAGTAGCTTTAATAAATGAATTGCTATAGATATAAAACAGTTCTTGGCTTGACCTATATTCCTTTTTAAATTGTTCGAAGTCCTTGTCAAATTCCGCTGCATCTTCTTCTTTAATATTAAACACATCGCTTTCCTTATAAATCCAGTTTTCTCCTTGAAGAGCATTAATTTTAAGTTCTTTAACAAGTAAAGGTACAGGAAATACATCTTTAGAAATTCCAACATTATAGTTTTTACAGCTTTTAAATCCACAGCTTACGTAATTTTCAGGATTGCCGAAAATCACGATTGTGTCAAAACCAAGCTCTGCCGCCTTTTTAAAAGAATGCTCCAAGAGCTGTTTGCCATATCCTCTGCGCTGATATTCCGGTAGAATGCTTAACGGTCCGAATGTCAATATTTCCTTTTCATTTCCGCTTTCATCTATCAGTTTAGACTTTGTGTACATTATATTTCCGATGATACAATTATCTTCCTCAATAACAAAGTCCAATTCCGGTACAAAATCTCTGTGATTTCTCATGACGTGAACAATGTAATGTTCGTTACATCCCGGAAAATTAACATTCCAAAAGGCTTTTTTAGTTAATTCTTCGACTGTTCTGAAATCCTCTTTTCTTTCATTCCTGATAGCTGCCATTTATTTTATACTCCTTTATTAAGCTTTAGCTAATCAGCGTAAAACTTGTTAGTTTATTGAATTGTAGCATGTTTTAATGAAAAAGTCAACAAAATCACACAAGCTTTTTCGCTACGAACTAACCCGCCCTTACGGCAGTATTCACAGTGTGGGAAACGCTCATCAAAGCTTGTATCCAGTGCAAAATGCTGAGCGATCCTCGGAACCTCGTTGATAACCGCGAAGCTCTTCCAGCTCGCTGTCTGTAAGCTCTCCGGAAATCTGACAATCAAAAATTCCCATAAGCTCTCCGTTTACCTCTCTGACGGACGGAAACGCTGAATAGACCTTTTAGCATACGGACGTTTCCTTGTCATAGTATGCCTTAAGTCCGCGGTGTTCAATTGCTTTTTTAAAAATTTCATATTGGTTGTGTCTTTTTCGGCTTCTGCAATTGCAATTATCTGTAAACCTTACCCATTTTACCAGTACCAGAAAAACCAGTCATCATTTCTTTACAGTGACCACAGAAAAGTTTAGTAGTAAGCAAATATTCCACTTTGGCTCTTGCTCTTGCGGGAGCTTTTTTATTTTTGTTCATTATCTCTGTAACTTTTGCAAACAATTCATCTTAAATAATTCTCGGAATACCACCGGGCTTTTCAGTACCTTTATATGCCTATGTACCTTTTATTTTTCAGCATCGTATGCAGAGAATTTTTATTGAACTTAGCCCCTCTTGATGTCCGTATTCCTTGTGCATTCAGTTGATTTGTTATTTCAGTTACGGTTTTTCCGCTTGCATAGCTTTCAAATATAAATTGGACGATGGGAGCGGTTTCTGGGTCAATCTGAAAGCGTTTATCCTTATCCACCTTATAACCTAACGCAATGTTCCCACCCGTAGAAAGGCGTTTCTCAGCGTTTATATCCATACCTCTGTGGATTTTCACGGATAACTCATCGGTATAGTATTGAGCATGAGCCATCATCATATTTCGGTAAAGTCTACCTGCTAAGGTCGTAAGGTTCTTGTATATTAGGTGTTTTATGTAATATGACACTTGACGGACTGGAGAAAATTCTCAAAAGTAGTTTTGGAGATTCTATAGAAGCTATACGCTTATTATCATAGGAATGAGTAAAGCTGTTTCCCAGCAAGTTGTTGCCCCTGTCAAGACCGCTGTATCTGGACGAGAAAAGCGGCAAACCCACACGCTACAATGTCTATCGGGAGGATTTGGCAGAGGCAATCAGCGGCAGCAGGGATATACCACACATGATGAAATATCTGACGGATAAAGGCTACGAAGTGGATTTTACGGGCAAACATTGGAAAATGAAGCTGCCGCAGTATGCCCATTTCACAAGGCTTTATACACTTGATGAGCGATTAACGCCTGAATTTATCCGTAGCCATTTAGGGACAAGGACAAGGTACGGGAACTATAAAGCGAGGATTTCCTACTCTCCGTATATGCCAGAGCAGTATAAAAAGGCGTGGCGACCACACCAGAAAACAACAGGCATTTTAGCGTTGTATTATTACTGGTGCTATCAGTTGGGGATATTGCCAAAGGGTACGGACTACGAGCCGACCAGTCCGTTGATGAAAGAAGAATTGCGGAAAGTAGACGAAATCACCGCACAGGTACGGTATATGTCGGAGTATAACATTTCCACCCTCTCCGATTTACACGCCGACAGGGATAACAACCAGACGAAAATGGACAGGCTTATCGGCTATCGGCGGCAGTTGCAGAATAAGATACGCCGAGCCTTGCCCGCCGAAAAAGAGAAACTTCGGGAGGAAAAACGAAGCGTGACAGAGCAGGTAATAGAGCTTCGCAGACGGCTGAAATATGCCGCCGCCATCGAAAAACGCTCCGCCCATATCGACAGCTGCTTAGACCAAATCCACGATACGCTTGAAAATCAGAGGGCAGGGCAACGTAATCATTTGTTTATGCCAGACCGTAGCCAGACAAGTAAAACCGATCACAGGAGGGAGGACAGTAAAGCAGATGAGACAATCTGAAAGTGAAATTTTATCCATATTGGAGGCTCACAAGGACGCTCCTATGGTAAATCCGAATAAGGTGTACCCGCCCCTGCCGCCTGCTGAGAACATTACGCCACTTATGCGTATTCCCGAACAGATGACGCTCTGCGAGAAAATTGGAGGCACGGAATACACGGTCAACGCCCATTTCCGAGAAGACGGGCGTGACCTGCTCAGTATGCTCACAGGGATTTTTAATCGGAACCTCTCTGGATTGGAGTATGGATATGGAGATTACGAGGGTTATGATGATGAAGAATAGGAAACAGGCGGAAAATTACCGCTTTAAAGCGTTGAAGTCAAAGGACAGATGTGGTACACTGTATCTACACTTCACAATATCGTGTCTGCTGTCGGAAAGGAGTATCTTATGATAAGACAGCAGGAAGAAATCACCGCCCTCTACTGCCGTTTAAATCAGGACGACGGACGGGAAGGCGAGAGTAACAGTATTGTAAATCAAAAAGAATATCTATTGAAGTACGCTAATGAGCATGGTTTTTCCAATCCGAAATTCTATGTGGATGAATATAACCTGAGATTGATACAATTTGATACAGAAACAGCGGTAAAACCGCATAAAATAACGGCTCTCGGTGCCAAAAGGCAGACCGAAAGCCGTTATTTTTGTTTTATGGGGTTTAATGCTCATCTGCCTGGGTGCATAGTTGCACCCAGTGGACAAGGGTGGGTGCAGTTTTGCACCCAAGCAGAGCAAATGCTCAAAAGGTATCTCTGCTTATTGCAGGTATTTATCAATCAGTGCTTTAATTGCAGCGGAGTCGATGCCGCCATTGAGAGAATCTTCCGACACGATTAGATTCTCGCCCTCCACGATGTTGTGTTTTTCGTAGAGTGCTTTCTTCTCCTGCCAGTGCTTATTATACGATGCATCGCCCAGCATTCCGCAATGTTCCCAATAGAAGCAGGTTCCGCTTTCTGCATCATCAATTGTGAAATCCGGAATGCGGATGCCGTCCTCACCAAGGTCGAGTTCTTTTTCGTACTCGTATTCAATGCCTGCCTCATATAGCATGTTGGCAATGATAACCTCCGACTTGGAGCGGACAAGGTCGCCCTTCAGTGTTCTGTGGATAAGAGCCTGCTCATAGTACGCTTTCTTGTATTCCACAATATCCGGTGCTTCAAACAGGCATGTAAAACGCTTTGCAACCTCAGAACACGCAACAGAGGAGTAGTCCCTCAAACGGTATGCTCCATCATTGTAGAGAATAACCAGTTTGTCCTTTTGACGGGTAATTGCTGTGTAGAGCAGCTCCTTGGAAAGCAGTCCGCCCGGTTCGCCTAAGACAAGAATCGCCTTGCCAAATTCGCTGCCCTGTGCTTTGTGGACAGTAAGTGCGTAGGCGAGTTCCAAATCGGAGGTGCCTTCATCAGACACAACAGAGTACCAGTTATAATTCATCTCCGGCTGAGAAGAGAACACAATCTGATGTGTGTTGTACTTCACAGTTGAATTCTTCGACTTCTCCCAGATACGCTCGACAATACCGACTTCACCGTTTGCCACATAGCCATCTACTTTGGTACGGCTCTTTATGTCATAGCCTTTGATTTTCTGGTTGCGGACATTGATAACTTTGTCGCCATAAACAATGCCATCTGTGCCGAGCATATGTCTTGTGCCACGAATGGAGCAATGCTCCAATTTTTGTGCTTGCTGTGAACGGTACTTTTCATGCAAATAACGGTTAATGGTGGCCGTGCCAATTGCCGCATCATTTCTATAGGCGGACAGAATCTGCCAGCTTTCGATTTTTTTGATGTATTCATCTGCACCCGCAAAATTCATCCATCCGCTGTTGATATGCCCGCCAATGGACAGGTTAAAGCCTTCAATGTCATCAACGCTGTTCATCTCGGTTTCTTCATACACCGTCTCGAAGATACGCTGTTCCAATTCTTCCGGTGTACTCCATGACTTAAAGGATACGTGCTTGTCCAGAGAACCACTTTGCAGTCGGATGAAAATACTATCATCCAGTTGCTCGGAATCACCTGTGTACCACTTGGAAAGTTCCGTATCACTTCGCGGATTTCCGTCATCAGAAAGCTGGCGCATGGTAACGGTAAGCTGACCGAACCCCGGGCCGACCTTTGGGAACTGATTAATGCCCTGATTCAGCTTGCGAACCAAATCGACAAACGGTCTGCCTGCACCAATCGGCGGTAGCTGATTCGGGTCTCCTACGAAGATTATCCGCTGTGCTCTTTTACGAAGAGCCTGGAGTAATGCTCCAAACATTTCCTCGGTCAGCATAGAGCTTTCATCAATGATAACGGTAAATGGCACATTCTTTGCCTCAACATCAGAGAGACGGTATTCCATAGTGTATCCATTGAATCGGCGACTTTCGCTTAAGAATTGTGCGACCGTTTTTGCTGTACTGTCCACACCTTGCTGTTTCATAGCCTGGCTCATGCGTACACGCGCCTTACCTGTAGGCGCAAGCAGAAGAACCCCGCCGTCCCGAATCTGTGGTGACTTGCAGAGTAAGGCAAGCAGCGTTGTCTTGCCGGTTCCTGCGCCGCCGATTAAAACCGACAGCCTTGATTCGGCAAGTTCCTTAAGAATGGCAGCCTTTTCTGTTCTGGCACGTTCCTCAGATGCGGTTTCTACCTGCCCTTTGAATGCTCCGTCTATAATAGCACGCCAGTCTTCCTTGATTTCATGACGCTTGCCGTTCAGCCGCTTGTTTACAGAAACTCGGATGATTTCATCAAATTCAAAGATGCGTTTCAGCTGATATGCCTTATCACCATTCTTGCATTCTACCAATACCACTTCATCAAGAAGGAAGTCGTGGATGCTGTTGATGATGTCTCCCGTAACCCGGCAGGCAGGATAAATTGGGAGAGAGTTTATTTCGCTGATCAGATTTGCCACTGGGTAAACCGTATGGCCCCATAGAGCCTGCAACTCCAGCTGGCTCACAAGATATGCCCGAATACGGCGCTTATCATTTTCGGAGTCCAGAGCGGTTGGGGCTGGTACAGGACTGACGTTATTGATTTCATCCGGCGGGAATACTGCCATATCAACCTTTTTCACCGGGATATAGCATTCAGCCGTGCATCTGCGGGTTTGCTCATATAGGATGTACGGATTTTGGATAATCTCTGCATCCGTACAGCAGATGCCAAATTTGGCTCTTTCTTCCGTGTTGAAAATGTTGTATGCCTGCTCCTGATTCAAAGACATACGAGCCATCAGCCAAAAGAGAGTGCGGCGTTTTTTTGGCAGTGCTTTATAGGTTTCCAACTCAGTTCTTCCAAGGCTTCTTAGAACAGCAGGCGTGAAATAGTCCTTCGGTGCAGCAAGTGCCGCATTCAGTACGGACTCATATTGCGCCGGGTCCTGGATATGTTTTTTCAGTTCCTTCGCCATGATTTCACCGCAGCGGAATCCTACAGCAGACAGCATGGAACCAAGTCCGGGGAATGGACCACGGTCACGCCATACCTCTGACAGCCTTGCCTTAGTCCATGCAATGCACTGGCTCCAGTTGCCCGGAATGCACTCCTTGATAATCTCAAGTACCTTTATGGTTTGCAGGAGGACACTGATTACGGCATCGTATGAAAGCTGCTCCGTTGCGTAGGAGAATTCCTCAAAGTAGTCATCCTCTGCAAAAACGGTAATGCTGCGCATATCAAATTCCGGGTGTTCCTCTGCGTATTCCATCATTTCACGGTACGGCAGAAGAAAACCGTTGCTCCGGTCATCACGAATTGAGTGACCGAGCATTGTTTCCCACAAAATAGAGCGTAATTCTCCTGCGTCGGTATGATTGTGTTCCGGCGGTTCGGTGATCGATGTGATATAGCCTATTCCCATGACCACACGCTTGGCATCATCGATGAACGGAACCTGCTTTGCATAAGGAATCACAAGGGATTCATTAACCTTCACATCCTCATAAAACACACGGAAGATTTCACGCTGGTTGGTCGCATCCTGCACCCAGTTGGTTGAAAAGCCCAAATTAGGCTCCCGTTCCTCACGATAATCAATGCCGTGTTTTTGAGCCAAATCAAAGATGGTTCGCTCACAGCCGTTTTCGTTTTTCTTCAGCATGGTCCACGAGAATGGTCTTGCAGGGAGAGAGTACGGAGGATAAATCAGGTCGGTTTCGAGGAAATGACCGTGAGACCCGCTGTTTCCTTTTTTATATGGATGAATCGTAGTCTTTTTATATGTATCAGAGGACATGAAACAGCCGCCCTCTGACAGGCACGGAATTTCTGCTTCATGACCGAATATGGGACAACCGTGAAGGGAGTCCTCAAGTTCATCATTACGGCTGTCTGCGATATTGCTCAATCGCAGACAGGCATTGTTATAACATGGCTTATTGCATACCAGACCGGAATACCCGTTGTCTTTCCAGGGCACTCTTACGGATAAATGTTGCGCCATAACTGCGGCCTCCTTTCCGTTATCTCATTACTTTTTCCATCAGGCTCTTATAGCTGTCCACCACATCATAGACCACGTTATCGCTGCTGATAGCCTTGAAATGCTCTCTTGCACAGTGGATTTTGGACTGCTCAATCAGACGGAGCTGCATAGAAGACATGGAACCCTTGGTTTCTGCCACAAAATAAATGTGTTTAACTGTGCCTTCATAGAAAGCAATTGCCCAGTCCGGGTTGTATTTACCAACCGGAGTGGAGATATAGAAGCCATCCGGGAGTTTTACGTAGACCGCAACATCCTGATTGGTATCCAGGTCAGTGGCAAAGTCACGCTCATTGGTAGAGTCGTAAACAATATGGTCATATAAGTGGCGGTTTGCCTTCATAGCATTGACGCCCAGCTTGCCCTTGATGGTTGGTTCGGTAAAGATATCCGTGCCGTAGCGCTCATCCAGAACATCGTAGGTAATATGCTCGATGACAGCCGTTGCCTTTTCATCGTTGATAAGACCTGCCGCCTTAATGATGAATTCTTCCGGGTTGTCCTTGAACTGGTCGAACACGGACGGCTGGATGCCCCTTAGAATGGCAATAACTGCCTTACGAGTCAGCCCGGTTTCATCTACCAGTTTGCCTACCAAATCATACTTCACATTATTGCTGGCATGAATGGTAGCACCGTAGCTGCCGGATGTTTCCTTTACAAAGGATGCGCCACTTTCCAGTTCTGCCTTGGATTTAATCTGCTCCATAGCACCGGTTTCCACCTTGAAGTAAATCTTGGATACACGGAGTTTTCTGTCCAGAGCATCAATGGATTTGCGCACCAGTTCGTCCGTATCAAAATCAACCACATAAACACTCTTGGCATTGATTCGGTTCCACAGTGCTTTGAACTCCGGCATTGCCAGTTTATCCTCATCTACAGTGAGTTCGATGTTATTGCTTCTTGCATTTTCAGGCTGCATGGCTTTGGCATCGTAGATGGAATCAATGATACCAATCACGCTTTCGGTAGAGCCTGCGACTTCATCTGTCAGCTTGATTTCACCGTTTGCCTTATCTTCATAATACTTGTCGGTAAGTGTGCCCTGTTTATCAATGTAGCCCTCCATACGAAGACCCACATAGATTTCCCGTGCAACATCGTCGGTGATCACATCCGTATTGCCCTGGGCATCGGTGATGGTCTTGCCCATGAAGAGTTCCGGTGTAACAGCCTTCGGACGGTTTGCAACAGCATCCGCCAATTCGGACTGGAGCCCCTTTGCAAAGCTGTCATAGGACTCACTGGCAATGACGGTCAGGACATTGATGTTGTGTACATCATTTCCAAGAACGCCTGAGTCCATACGCTCACCGTCCTGGTTGACGCACAGACGCAGACCACGGCCAACTTCCTGACGCTTTCTTACATCCGAGCCGGACTGTTTCAAGGTACAAATCTGGAACACATTCGGGTTATCCCAGCCTTCACGCAGAGCAGAATGGGAGAAAATGAAGCGCACCGGAGAACGCTTCGGATTGCGGTCCAAAAGCAGTTCCTTGTTCTTCATAATCAAATCGTAGGCATCGATATCGTCAGAAGTGGTTTCCTTTCTGGCAACCTTACTGTTAATCATTTTGCCTTTCTTATCCACGGAGAAATAACCTGCGTGGGTTGCGGAAGGCTTGATTGCTTTCAGATAGCTGATATACTCGTCCTCACCGATGGCAAGCTGGAGGTTGTTAATCACATCCTCATATTCTTCCTCGAACATTTGGGCATAGATACCGTTACCAGGCTGTCCGGCTGCATCGTACACCTTGTACTTGGCAACCTCGTCAATGAAGAACAGGGAAAGCACCTTAATGCCCTTGTAGAACAGCTGACGCTCACGCTGAATGTGAGAGAGAATGGTTTCACGAATCTGGATACGGCGCAGCTGATTTTCATCCACCTTGCCAATCACATCTCCTGCAAACAGCTTGATGCCGTTGAGAAATTCCAGGGAATCATCTCTGCCGTCAATGGATTTTACTACAAAGTTATTCTTGTATTCCTCCATGTGACCAGAGTTGTCATACAGGTTGAAGCCAATGCCCACTGTACGGCTGACCTTGCGGAAACCGTTTGCACCCTTCATATCAAACTGAATGGTAGCAGTAGGGTCTTTCTTGGAAAGGTTGATGCTTTCCAGATATACATAACTGTCGGTGGCAGTGCTGCCCGTTTCGGTGATACCTTTCACGGCAATTTTCTTAACCAGACGCTTGTTGTATGCCTCCATTGCATCCAGACGGTAAACCATGTTGTAGATGCTGTCCGACTTATGGGTTGCGGAATAGCGGAGGGTAAACAGAGGGCAGAATTCCTTCAAACGCTCCTTGGTCTGCTTGCCTTCAACGGACTGCGGTTCGTCAATAATCAGAATCGGATTTGTCTTGGCAATAATATCAATGGGGCGGCGGGAACGGAACTCGTCCAGTTTCATGTAAATTCTTCTGGCATCCTTGCCCTTGGCATTGAATGCCTGGGAATTAATAATCATGACATTGATGGAATTATCTGATGCAAAGCGGTCAATCTCTGTCAGCTGGGCGGAGTTGTAGATAAAGAATCTGACTTTCTTGCCGTATTCTTCCGCAAAATGCTCTTGAGTCATCTGGAAGGACTTATACACGCCCTCACGGATTGCCACGCTTGGCACAACAATAATAAACTTACTCCAGCCGTAGTGCTTGTTCAGTTCATACATGGTTTTGATATAGGTGTAGGTTTTGCCGACACCTGTTTCCATCTCAATGGTCAGATTGAATCTGCCCTCCAACTTCGGAGAGGGCGCAATCTGATTGGCTCTTTGGATTTTCTGAATATGTTCCAGGATAACCGGGTCGGAAAGTTCCGGCACAAGTTTCTGGTTGCTCCAACCTGTGAAGTCAGTCTCCTCAGACAATGATGTCTGCGAATATGTCTGACCATCTTCCATTCGTCCTTGATAGCCTTTGTCCATCATATAGGTAGGAGTCAAATACGGCTGACCTGCAAAAACATCCACTACAGCCTTTGTAGCATCCGCTTGGAATTTTTGATGCTTAAATTGTAGCTTCATAAAGCCGACTCCTTCCTTAGATTACTTTTACTCTTGTATCCGGTGCTAACAGCTTGAATACCTCAGTTACATTGATTTTGGCAGGGCTGCCGTTAAAGCTGCTGTCACGGAACACAGCACGGAGCGGCTGACGCTTTGCAATGGTCTTTACAACCTCATCTGGAATGTTCTCATCGAAACAAGCAATCAAGTCACCATCATTGTAGGTGTGAACAGTGCAACCGCTGATTTCCTCGGAAGTGTAAGGCATGGATAGAGGCAGACCCCACTCAAGCAGGCAACCGAACAACAAATCAAGGTCAGTACGGTCTTCCTTGATGTTGGATTCCAGTGCCGCGAGCATCCCCTGATCGTAGTCATCGGGGGCATAGTAGACGTCCTTCATATTGGTATCGTCCAGCTTGAGGACGCGGAAGCCGATGTCAAGGTCTTGCGTGGTCAGGGGGCTTTCCGACTTGATCTTATCCCCAGCACGGCGAATACGCTCCTTGCCGATTTCACAGATGTTCTTGTAGCCCGCTTTGTAGGCTTCGCTCTGCTCATCGCACTCTTCGGGGAGCTGTACCATAATGAACTTGCGGTGTCCGCCATCCTCGGCGTTTTTACTCATGACAGCATGAGCAGTTGAAGCCGAACCGGAAAAGAAATCAAGTACAACAGAATCAGCTTTTAAGTTTGCAAGGGTAAGAAGCCGTTGCATCAAACGCTGCGGTTTAGGCCCGCTAAAAAATCCACCATCAAGAAGTTTTGAAACTTCTTGCGCACCTTCTTGACTGTGACCAACATCCTTAAAGAACATAATGGAAGTCGGTGCCATTCCTTCATGCTTTAAGTCAGTGAGAAATCGCTTTATTCTGGGAACGCCGTTTCCGTCCGGACCAAACCAAATTCTATTATCTTGGAGTCTCTCCAAAAATGCTTTTTTGGAGAGACTCCAGCAGCGACCTGCTGGAGGCTCTATTACTCGCCCCGAAGGGGCGGTAATAGGATAATCACACTCAGCATTATAGGTTTTTACCGAAATGTCACTCGACATCCATACTCCGCGCGGATCATTATCCGGATTTGAATAACGAGCATTGGCTTCCTTAGTTCTCGGCAATCTGCCAATAACAAACTGCGTTATGTTCTTTGCGTACATAAGCACATAATCATGACTGTTCGAAATGAAGCGTGCATCATTTTTTGGCGAGAACGCTCTTTCCCATACCAACTGTGCTACGAAGTTTTGCCCGCCAAATACTTCATCACAAATCTTCTTGAGGTTTTCAACTTCATTATCATCAATGCTGATAAAGATAACCCCATCATCCGTCAGCAGATTTCTCGCCAGCATCAGTCGTGAATAAATCATGCTACACCAGTCGGAATGAAACCGTCCGTTGGTGTCGGTATTCTTGAACAGGCGGTTTTCGTCCTCGTCGTACATTCCCATCTGTGCGTTTTCTTCTTCCTGCGAGCGCACGAAATCATCGGCATAGATGAAGTCGTTTCCGGTATTGTACGGTGGGTCGATATAAATCATCTTAATCTTGCCGAGATAGCTTTCTTGCAACAGCTTGAGAACTTCCAGGTTGTCACCCTCAATGTAGAGATTCTCGGTGGTGTCCCAATTAACGCTGTCCTCTTTGCAAGGGCGCAGGGTCTTGCGGATAGGCTTGTTGGCTTCTACAATGGCAGCCTTTTTGCCAACCCAGGTAAATTCGTAGGCTTCGTCGCCCTCGACAACATCACCGGAAAGCATCTGACGGAGCAGGTCAAAGTTGATGGCTTTTTTCAGCTTGCCGTCCTCGCCCTTGGTTTCGGTGATGCAGTTTGGAAACAACGCACCGATTCTCTCTATGTTTTGAGCCGTCATGTCAACGGACTCCATTCTCATTTTATCCATTAGTTGGAACCTCCCGTTATTTTGATTAAGAATTTCATGACAACACTTGTTAACTCTATAATGTACTCGATTTCATTTCCATTTACAGCGTCATTGTGCTTAACATGATTATTCTGAAAGTCTGTGTAATACTTGATTACTTGTTGAACCATGTTTCTTAATTCGACAGATGCACCGGATGTTTTAAGTACCGAGCCTATCTCTGGAATTTGGTTCTCAAGACTTTTGTTATTGCCAAGAACATCCTTGACGAGCAACTCAAAAGCGAGCCTCATGTCATCCAGGGTGTTTCGTTCAAAAATACCACCTTCGTATTTAGCAAGCGCACTTTCATACTGCTTCAAAGCGTTGGGGTGTTTTGACAGCCAATGTTTGGTCTTCTGTATTAACTCCGTTTCACTGATTTTTTCGGTCGCCAGATTTCCGTATCGCGTAAAGAGTTTTATTTTCAACTCCTTTACCTTTTCAATGTCACACAGCGCAGGAATTTCACAGAGTTCCTTGATAATACGAAATTGTTCTGCCGCCTCAAAAACTCGAAGATTTTCTTTGAGAGCAGTTCTTTTGTTTGGAGCATCGAAGGGATATGCTCCATAAGGGGTCTTGCGATTATAATCGATAGCATACGAATTGCAATACTCTACAATTTTCATACCGCTAAGTCCTGCATTGGTATCCGCAAGAATATCACAGGCATAAGATAAAAACGCATCATCTAATTTTGCCATATCACTTCAACACCTCCAATTCTTTTTTCAGCTTCTTCAACTGTGCATTCAGTTCCATCTGCTTGTTCAGTTGCTTTTCGCTTTTGATTTTCTTTTGCAACTTTGCAATCTGCGTCTGAAGAGCCTGACGCTTTTCATCACGGTCAACGGCCTCTTTCAGTGTCTCGCCGGAAGTGGATGCTGCAAGGGCATCTCCGGCAATCTGACGGACAAAGTTTTCATACACACTGTCCACGGACAGACCTTCCAGTTTCAGCGGAAGTGCGTCCTCATCCATCCATTCGGTGGAATAGTAGCGGTTTACCTTAAAAGCTGTGTTGCCGCCGGATTCTTCTTTGTATCCGATGATGGCTTTATACTTGCCCTCATACTCCAGGATGAACAGAATGTGGTACGGTATTTCTTTGTCGATCTGGCGTAAAAAGCTGTCATCCAGTATCTGACTGTTCAGCTTTACCTCAAACACCTCAAGTTCCGTTACGGCAGTGCCGGGAGCGAGGTTGGTGGTAGAGGCTGCGATTTTATTGCACCAGTAGATTGTTTTTATTTGGTCTATGAACACCTTTTTCAGAGCCGGGGTTACGGTAAGGTTGTCATAAAATTTTTGTTTTGGAATTCGTTTATTGAATTCCGTTGTTTTTGGTAATCCGAGCATTATCCGACCTCCTTACTTAACCACAAGGAAACAGATAAGTTCAAAATCATCCAGTCCGGAAATATCCGACATGAGGGCAGAAGTGCCGCCTGCGGAGAACAGACTGTCGATATCACTTTCTTCCTTGGTATCGATGATGGAGTTGATTGCTTCGCTCAACAGTTCGGACAGTTCTGCCATATCCCTGCCGTCATCGGTCTCTGCATTAAATTTACGGCAGAGGTCATGGACTGGTTCGCTCTTGCCACGGCAAAGCAGTCGCACATCATCAAGCAGTTTCTTCGGGTTCAGATAATCGCAGATGATTTCTCCGTCCATACCGATATAAACCATATAGAACGGATGAATGCGATTCTGATTGTCGATGTTCACGCTCTTGTTGATGTTCTTCAGTACGAAGATGACGCCTTCCGGCAATTCTTCGGTTGCAGGAACAACAGCGTGGAGACCACGAGGCTTTTTATCCATATCGCCGTGGGTCTTCACATATTCCAGAAGGTCAAGACGGAATTCGTTCAGCCCCAAGTCCATAATGGAGATACCTTCGGACATATCCTCGATATCGACCACTTCCTCCTGGAGGCGTTTTAGCTGCTGCTTTCTGTATTCCAGGTCGCCTTTTTCTTCGGCATTGATGAGGTCATCATCACCCGTGGAGGTCATAACCGTAATCTTCATACGGGTCTCAACTCTCGATTTCAGATTGATGTAATCATCAAGCGTAAGATCGGGCCAGAAGTTCACAAGCTGAATGGTGTCGTTGGTGCTGCCGATACGGTCAATACGTCCGAAACGCTGAATAATACGCACCGGGTTCCAGTGGATATCATAGTTCACCAGATAGTCGCAGTCCTGCAGGTTCTGACCTTCGGAGATACAGTCGGTGGCAATCAGAATATCAATATCCACCTTGCTGTTCGGCATCAGCACATCCCGCCCTTTAGACTTCGGTGAGAAGCAGGTCAGTACATTGTTGAGGGTTGCCTTGAAACCGCTGATTGTGGTCTTGCCGTCAATGCTGCCCGTAATCACAGCGGTGTTCAGACCGTATTTCTTCTTTACAAAGGCACTCATATTGTCATAGAGATATTCTGCTGTATCCGAAAATGCAGAGAACACAAGCACCTTTTTATTTCCGGGGTTAATCGGGTTCTCAATTTTCTGAGACAGAAGAGCCAGGAGTTCCTGCAGCTTGCTGTCATGCTCCGGGGTGATATCCGCAACCATAAGTGTCAGCAGTTCCAAAACCTCTGCATCCTGCTTCAGTTCGGTGCGCCAGGTCTTATAATCCATATCGGCCAGGTCGATTTTTACCTTCTTGCCAACGGAGAAATAGTCGGTGTTGCCATCGTCCATATCAAATTCGGACTCCTGCGCCTCGTACATGGTAATATCTGCGGCACCGTATTGTTCAAAACGGTTGATATCATCAATGGTGCTGTCGATGAGACCTTTGATTCTCGTCAGTGTCAGCTGGAAAGAATGAACGGAACTTTCCAGACGCTTCAGAAGGTTAATGCTCATCAATCGGCGGATACCTTGCTCACGGCCACTCTGCGTAAGGTTATCTCCCTTGTTGTGCGTGAGTTCCATATACTTCTGCATCTTACTTGGGAAGATGTAATTGGATGGTGTATAGATGCACAGGTTCAGCAACATCAGCTGGGCATAGATTTCATTATAGTTTATCGCACTCTCCAAATCGGTGAGGCATGGACGCTTGGAAATAGGCGGCAGCCGTTCCGGGAATTTGCCGATTTCCGATGCGTTATAGTATTTTTCAATGTGCTTTCTGGAGCGGGCGATGGTTACGCTGTCCAGAACTTCAAAGAAGTCAAAATCAAGGGTGCGGAGCAGTGCATCCGTGGAGCGTTCCTCTGCAGGCAGTTTACCCCAGGCATTGAACGCCTTCTGTGCCTGCTTGAAAATGTCCTCGATGGACTTCTTGGTATTCAGCCTGGAATTGATATTTTCGGAGTCGCCCTCATAGGCAATCGCAAGCTGATTCTTCAAGTCCACAAAGCGGTTGTTAACAGGAGTAGCGGAAAGCATCAGCACCTTGGTTTTTACACCGGAGCGGATAACCTTGTCCATTAACTTCACATAGCGGTTCTCCACAGTGTTGCTGTGCGTACCGATACCGTTTCGGAAGTTATGGCTTTCATCGATAACAACCAGGTCGTAGTTACCCCAATTCAGACGGTCAAGGTCAAGACCGTTGGAAGTGCCGTGACTACGAGAAAGGTCTGTGTGGAACAGAACATCGTAATTCAAGCGGTCGGAAGCAATGGGGTTATTCACATAGTTATCTTTATATGTATTCCAGTTCTCGGCCAACTTTTTCGGGCAGAGGACAAGAACGGACTTATTTCGATTTTCATAATATTTCACAACTGCCAAAGCAGTGAAGGTCTTACCGAGACCAACGCTGTCTGCCAGGATGCAGCCATTGTATTTTTCCAGTTTGTTGATGATGGCGAGAACGGCATCACGCTGGAAGTCATACAGCATCGACCAAATCTTGCTCTCTTTGAACCCGGTAGCTTCATTCGGCAGTTCATCCTCTGAAATATCATCCAGGAATTCGCTGAAAACATGGTACAGTGTCATGAAGTAGATAAACTCAGGAGCGTTCTCATTATAGGCACTGCTGATGCTATCGATAATTTCCTCGGTGACATCCTGCATTTTACTTTTGTCATTCCACAGAGTTTCAAACAGCTGCATATACTGGGTCGAGAACGGAGCCTCCATACGGTTGACCATATTATAGCTGTTGTTGCCACGCTCACAGCCGATATCCACAGTGGTGAAACCACCGAGCGGCATATAGGCAACCTGCTCGGCAGAAGCATCCACCGTCATGAAACCTCCCATGTTTTCTCCCGTGGTGTTGGACTTGAAGGTTGCCTTTTTGCGAATCCAATCAGCGCATTCTCTGGCAATTGCCTTCTGGGTCATTTCATTACGCAGCTTGATCTCAAATTCCGTGCCATACAGACTGGTTTCACGGGAAAGACGTGGAATGTAAAACTCCCGCTTTGCCTTGGATGCTTTCTCTGTTGTAAAGGTCGGAGAAGTAAAAATGAACCGGAATTCTTCAACCGAATCAAGCTGTTTCTTCAATTCCTTGTAAGCGTACATAGAGAAACAGGCGGCTGCGATGGAAACCTTGCTGCCCTTGGAAATGGTTGTCACCATATCATCTTTTACGATTTCTTTTATATTGTCATAGATTTTCATTGGTTTACCCTTCTTTCCAGGAGCCTCAGCATCATCGTACCTGTTGCTCCTTAGACAGACTGTCTTATTTGATTTCCCACACAAATGTGGCGGTGTCGCTCACATCGATATCATCCGGTTCGATGTCGATGGACTTGCAACCTATCATCGGCATCGCGTCCTCGCAGCAGTCATAGCGAGTGTGGGAGTAGATATCAAGCTCGCCCCAGTTGTAGTCAATCGCAATCAGGTCGCCCATAGTAACGCCGGAAGCCTCACACAGGATTTCGGCTTTTCTTTTTGCGTTGACGGTTGCGGAGCGGAGCATTTCTTCGTTGATGGCGGTTGCATCTTTAACGGTAAATGCCACGGACAACTGCGGATGAGACAGGCAACCTGCGATTGCTGCGAGTGCCTGGGACAGTCTGCCCATATCAAAATCAAAGCTGAGTTTCAGATTGTGGGTTACCTCGTAACCATTGAAAACGCTTTTATAATTTCCGTTTCGGTCTTTCACACGGTCATAATCCGTGCGGACATTGAAGTTTGTGGTCTTAACTGAGCCTTTTTCAAATCCGATGGCTGCGAAGGTTTCGTTCAAATGCTGAATGTGGCTTGCTGCCATATCCATAGCTTTATCATAATCCATATGGTTGGATTCCAAGGTCATGGAAAGCACGACATAATCCGGTTTTGCCGATGCTTTACCGATGCCTTTAACAGTAATTGTTCTGGCCATATCTATACCTCCATTTTGGGATTTTTTCATTTTTCCATAGTACCATTCTATCGTCCTATGTGTACTATAAAACGGACAGTTAGTCCTTGATGGTCTCCAAAATATCCTCGATAGTACAATCAAGGGCTTCGCAGATACGCAGCAAAACATCAGTCTGGATATTATCGCCTCTGCCTAATTTGGCAACGGAGGCGGAACTGATTCCTGCGACTTCCATCAAATCTTTTCGTTTCATATTCTTATCAATCAACATTTTCCAAAGTTTGTTATAGCTGATTTTCATGTCAATCCTCCTTAAAAAGCGTCAAACCAATCGTCGGAAGAAGGTTTGTTGTTGATGGACTTGTCCATCTGCTCTGTAAATTTACGCATTTCATTGTATTCTTTTTTGAGAGGGAATGTATCATCTTCCATAAATTCAATCAGTTCACGGAATCTGTCACGCCTACGCATAAGCTCGGACACTTCAATTTCCCAAGACACACCCTCAATTTCGGGTTCGCCGTGCATATCGATATATTCTGCATCCACCTGGTCAAGTTCAATCGTTTCTGTAAAACACCGAACCTTACCATCTACATACTGGCGAGATTTTTCGATGGAAACCCATTCTTTTCGATTACAATAATCAATAACATCCGGCCATTGCACATTATATAACTCGCCGTTGTGTCGGTGTAGGGTTTCGTTCACTATAAAGTCATACAGATAGGATTCTGGGTCATTTTCGTAGAAATCACCCGGTTCACCTTCTTGGGCGAATATGGTTGAATACATCTCTTCCATGAATGTCCAGTAGCCATTATCAGCATCGCATCTCGCCCATAACCCTTTTAGGAAAGGCAGGAATATATAGCGGTCAATGCGATCTGGAATCATATCGTAGAGCATATCAAAGGTTCGGTCACCCTGCATACGCTTGCGTTGATGTTCAAAGAATTCGCCGATACGCTCCAATTGGTCATCCATCTGATTTGAGAAGAATACGGCACTGAAATATTCCTGGAAGGAACGGTGAATGAAATAATACTTTTCGCCTTCCTTATACATGATGCAAAGATTGTCCGTTAAATCCAACAGGAAATCACGAGCCGTGGCAGTCGTCTGTATTCTTTGGTGAGCAAGCACCTTATTCATATACTCTGTAAAACTTTGAGCCGTGAACTCCAACACTTCTGCCTTATATGTTCTTGCACAGAATTCTGCAAAATAGATAGCAAAATCTTCTGGGGACAAATTTGTATGCATCGGGCGAACATACGCACCTTTTGAAGCATCATGCAGTCGTGCCATTGTTTCGTATGCTTTGGCGTAGAAAATGTGTCTCTTTGCAGGAACTTCACCGTAAGAGGTGTAAGTCATCAGCATGATGGTAAGCAACAGCGGATTGCTTGCGAATTGCTCGTGAGACCTAAACAGTTTTCTATCCAAGTCTTCTCTGAATTTCGCTTTTGCTGCGGGGTCGTGGTATTCCAACTTGTCGATGAGCTCCAGAGCCTTTGCTTTGCTGAAAGGCTCAATCTCACATACAAGGAAGTGACCAAACTGAATGAAATCGCAAGTCGGGCGGGATGAAAGCACAATGTGATTATTTTGATAAGCCTTAAGGAAACTCACAAGGTGCTTTTCAAATGTGTGTCTGAATGCAACAGGGATTTCATCCAAGCCGTCCAGCAAAATTAAGCATTTACCTTTTTTGAGCAGGGGTTCAAAATCAGCAAACTTCAAATCGTGGTCAAACTCATAGGCAGCCTTATAAATGAAATCTTCCATGTTGGCTTCCATGTCTGTGAAATTCTTCAGCGGCACAAGAATCGGCAGGATATGTTTCTCGTTATATCGTTCAGCATAGTACAAGAACAGGTGTCGCATCATCATGGATTTGCCAATACCACCTGTACCACGAATAATTATGTTTCCAAAGTAGTCGCAAGCAAGAAACTCTATAGGTCTGTCCTTTACTTTACCACTCACAGATTCATTAAGTGATTTTACTTTGATGTCATTCGGCACATAGATATCTTTGAAAGGATGCGGTGCCTCAGAATAAAGCAGTGTTTTTACAGTAGAGTAAAAAGCGGTGGCTTTTTCAAGGTATGTGTCAAGCAGATCGGGTTCATGAAGACCGTAGCTACCTCCTGCATTTACAGGTGCGGTAGCGTGTTCTTGTCCATCAAGATAAAACACCTGCTGTGAGTTTACGAATACTCGTCCTTCTTGAATATTCCTTACATCCGCAGCAACACCCGGTGTTATATAGGCAAACGGAATATCCTTTACAGCTTCTTCAAGTGCCGGGTCACGATAGTTTTTCCATTCACATTCCGGTGGCTGAACGGATACCTCTATGCTGTCGATAGTCTTATTGCCTATATTAGACACGAATTTTCTTTCAGAGCGGCTTTCACCGGAGTCATCAAGGAAATGGGAAATGGTATCCACACCCACGGTATTGTCATGGATTTTTGTGATGATATAGTGCCAAACGCCAAGCAAAAAAGAAGGTGTACAGATACATTCAATCTTTCTGAGTTCTGATTTTTTAACGGGCTGTCCGTATGGTCTAACATAAAATAAGGCATCACTTGGAATGGTGATATCTGCTTCAATTAAATCAATAAGGGCTGCAATGAGCCACGGTCCCTTGGTTCCCCAACTGATAGAGTTTTCGAGAAGACCATAGAACAAACCGAGATGTTCATAGTATTTTGTTTTGACCGTATGGTCGAACTGCTGAACAATCTGCTCATCTGTTAATCCAGCAGCGGGAGTATCCGAGGTTCGACACAGCTTATAATCCGAAGTAAATGTATTAAAGGAGCGTCCGGACGGCATCTGAAAGTCCGGATTTACAGAACGAACCAGGCGTGTCATTATCTCTGGATTACTCTTTCCATCGGCAGGTCTGCCTTCGCTCATTCGGGATGCTCTTCTTTGTCCTCTTGCCTCAAACAACAGCACAAGGAAGGTGCCGCCGCAGAGGCGCATATTTAATAAATTGGCCATTGTTTTCTCCTTTATCGTAAAAATTGACATTATTGACACTGTTGACATTATTGAGTGTCAGTGACTATTGAGCCTGACACTGCTGTCCTTATGATTAGTCTCAGAGGGTAACTCCTCTGGGACTTTTTTCTTGCATCCGCAGGTTTCGACTGCAAATGCCATATAGCTACCTTATATTATAACACAAATTTCTGCAAAATTCCAGAAGTTTAAGCGAGCGTTTGCAAATTTTTTATGTCAAAACTTCAAATTTTCGTTTAGCGTGTCTAATCGTTGCACATATCGGTGCAAATTCAAGGGCGCTGAAAGATGTAAGTGGAAAGGAAAACCGTTATTAAAGGTAGGCAGCCGACCTTAAACGGCTGTGAAAAATAAATATCGATTGTCTGAGTGCGCAATTAGGCAAGGGATACACATATCACTTTCGGAACGACTCCTACAGGAGTCTCTGAAAGCGGCACATGGGTAGCCTTACTTTGTTGCGCTCTTTTTTCGGACAAGGTGCCCTGGTGTAGCTGTGTAGACCTGTCTTTCCGCTCAGACGGAAAGGACAATCTATGAAAATCAAAATCCGCTACAACAACGAGTTCCAAAAGTTGGAGGTTGACCGTGATGAGATGTGGGTATCCCTCTCACTTGGCAGCACTGAGGGACTGACTGACTCCGAAATGGAAAAACGCATCCAGGACAAGTTTGATGAGATGTTCAACCGTCCGGAGTATAACAACTGGCATCGCCATGACCGCCACACCACCGGAACGGCAACCCCAAGACGCCTCGATGGAAAAAGAGGCTTTGTACAGGCGTCGGATGAAGAATCGGACGAGCCTGCTACCAACACTATCGACCTTTTCGGTGACAACACTGATACGGAACACAGAGAAAGTCAGTACGAATATGAAGCTCTGTGTGACCTGCTCCGTAAGCGTCTGAAAGCTGACCAAGCCGAACTGCTTATCCAGGTACATATAAATAAGGTTCCGAAACAGGAATACGCAGCCAAGCTGGGTATCAGTCCAAGTGCCGTTTCCCACCGTCTTGAGACCGCCGAGAAAAATTTCAAAAAAATATTTCCGACATCCTCAAGTTTTCGCCTTTCCCGTGGCTTTTAAGTAGAGGGTAATACAAAGAACCCTCGGAAAGGAGTCACGACAAATGAAGCATAATTTGAAAATCAGTGTTTCAAAGAAGCCAAAGGCAGACGGCATTGTAGCTTGCCGTACCATCGGTGTGAGGGAGAGATTCCTGCGTTTCCTCTTCGGTTCAAAACAGAAAATCACAATCCTCGTTCCCGGTGACACAGTGGAGGAAATCGCCATCTGCGAGTTTAAGGAAGGAGGAATCGAAAATGAGCCGTGTTAAGTTGATGCTCGATGTGATTGATGATGTGTGCAATGTAGCAGAGAGTCTGCAGAATCTTGCCGCCAGTCTGAAAACCCTGGTGCAGGCAATCGGTCTGGACGAACAGCCGAAATTGCCGAAGACGGAGGTCAAGGCAGTCCCCGTACCGAAAGCGGACACTCCACAGGAGGAAAAGCCACCGACTCTCGCAGCGGTTCGTGCCGTGCTTGCGGAAAAATCCCGCAGTGGAAAAACCGCCCAGCTAAAGGAACTGCTCATCAAGCATGGGGCCGAAAAGCTGTCGGAAATCAATCCGCAGGAATACAAGTCTCTGCTTGCCGAAGTGGAGGTGTTGTGATGGGAAAACACGCATTACTGTCTGCATCCTCATCGGAAAGATGGCTGAACTGCCCACCCTCCGCGCGTTTGTGCGAGGGGTATGAAGACAAAGGCAGTGACTATGCCGCGGAAGGAACCGATGCACATACCTTGTGTGAGAGCCGCTTGAAACAGGCACTCGGACTTCCTACACAAGACCCAGCGGAGAATCTCTCCTGGTACAACAGCGAAATGGAGGATTGCGCTTGCGGTTATGCCGATTATGTGACAGAACTTTTGGAAACCGCAAAGCAGACCTGCCCGGACCCAGTGGTCATGATTGAACAGAGGGTCAACTTCTCACGCTGGGTCAAGGAAGGGTTCGGAACTGCCGACTGCATTATCATTGCAGACGGGATGATGAACATCGTGGACTATAAGCATGGGAAAGGTGTTGAAGTCAGCGCAGCAGCCAATCCGCAGATGATGCTTTATGCACTGGGTGCCCTTGAGGTCTTTGACGGCATCTACGATATCACGGAAGTCCGCATGAGTATCTATCAGCCGAGAAAAAACAATGTCAGCGTTTGCGTTATGGACAAAGACAGTCTTCTGGAATGGGCGCACAATGACCTGGTCTATAAAGCAAAGCTGGCCTATGAGGGCAAAGGTGACTTCAGCTGCGGTGAATGGTGCCGTTTCTGTAAAGCAAAGGCTGAATGCAGAGAACGCGCCGCCGCTAATCTGGAACTTGCAAAATATGAGTTCAGAGAGCCGCCGCTCCTTGATGATACCGAGATTGCAGATATTCTCGGAAAGGTTGATGCCCTGGCAGCCTGGGCATCCGATGTGAAGGAGTACGCTTTGCACAAAGCCATCTGCGGTCAGGAATGGCCGGGCTGGAAGCTCTGCGAAGGACGCAGCAACAGAAAGTATGTCAGCGAAGATGCCGTTGCACAAGCTGTGCTTGCCGCCGGATATAACCCCTACGAGGAGAAACTCCTGGGTATCACTGCCATGACCGCCACCCTCGGTAAAAAGAAGTTTGCCGAGATTATCGAAAGCAGGGGCTTAATTGAAAAGCCTCAAGGAAAACCCGTATTGGTTCCTATGTCGGATAAGCGTCCGGCTATGAATACAGCAAAACAAGATTTTATTGAAGAATAAGGAGGACAACTATTATGTCAAACAAGATTTCTAACCCTATGAAAGTCATTACCGGTCCTGACACCCGTTGGTCTTATGCCAATGTGTGGGAAGCAAAATCCATCAACGGCGGCGCACCGAAGTACAGCGTCAGCCTCATTATCCCGAAGTCCGATACTGTCACTGTCAACAAGATTAAGGCCGCCATTGAAGCCGCCTACCAGGAAGGCCAGGGCAAGCTGAAGGGCAACGGCAAGACCGTACCTCCCCTCAGTGTACTGAAAACCCCTTTGCGTGACGGAGATCAGGAACGCCCCGATTCCCCTGAGTATGCAGGCTGCTACTTTATCAATGCCAACAGTGCATCCGCTCCCGGTATTGTGGATGCCGACCGCCAGGAAATCATTGACCGCAGCGAAGTGTACAGCGGTGTATACGGCAGAGCCAGTATCAACCTGTATGCTTTCAATTCCAACGGCAACAAGGGCATTGCCTGCGGTCTGAACAATCTCCAGAAGATTCGTGATGGTGAGCCTCTTGGTGGAAAGAGCCGTGCGGCAGATGATTTTGCAATCGATGCGGATGAGGATTTCCTTGCCTGATTTGAATGCACAGTAACCCAGGGGGACGGCGCAGTTTTGCGCTGTCCCTCTTTTGAAAGGAGACACCATGAGAAATCTGGAAATTGATATTGAAACATTCAGCAGTGTTGATCTCTCCAAGTGCGGTGTGTACAAGTATGCCGAAGCGGCGGATTTTGAGATACTGCTGTTTGGCTACAGCATAGATGGCGGTGAGGTTTCTGTAATTGACCTTGCTGCCGGAGAATGTATCCCACCGGAAGTGCTGGATGCGCTTACCGATGATTCTGTTACGAAGTGGGCATTTAACGCTGCTTTCGAGAGAGTGTGTCTGTCCCGCTATCTGTCTGATCTTGGTATCAGCCTTGACCCATATACCGACAACCATCCTCTTTCCCAGGAGTGCGCCGGGTATCTGAATTCCGAAGCGTGGAAATGTTCAATGATTTGGTCGGCATATCTTGGTCTGCCGTTGTCCCTTGAGGGCGTCGGTTCTGTACTTGGTCTGGAAAAGCAAAAACTGTCGGAGGGAAAAGACCTCATCCGATATTTCTGTGTACCGTGTAAGGCTACCAAGTCCAATGGCGGTCGCACCCGTAATCTCTGTTCCCACGACCCGGACAAGTGGAGCCGATTTAAGGCATACAACATCCGTGATGTTGAAACAGAAATGCAGATACAGAAGAAACTGGAGAAATTCCCTGTGCCGGATTTTGTCTGGGAGGAATACCATATCGACCAGGAAATCAATGACCGTAGGATTGCTTTGGATATGGAGCTGGTATCGCAGGCAATCGCAATGGATGAACGCTCCAAGGAAGCATTGACTGATGCCATGAAGCAAATCACGGAACTGGAGAACCCCAACTCCGTGGTACAGATGAAACAGTGGCTTTTGGATAATGGTCTGGAAATGGAGAGCCTTGGCAAAAAGGAAATTGCTGAAGTGCTGAAAACTGCGCCGGAGCATTTGAAAGAAGTGTTGTCTCTCAGACAGCAGCTTGCCAAGTCATCGGTCAAGAAATATCAGGCAATGCAGAATGCCGCCTGCGCAGATAACCGTGCCAGGGGGATGTTCCAATTCTATGGAGCCAACCGCAGCGGTCGATGGGCAGGAAGAATTATACAATTGCAAAATCTCTATCGTAACTCTCTGCCGGATCTGGAACTTGCCCGTGACCTTGTAAAAAGTGGTGAATTTGAAACCATCGAACTTCTCTTTGGTTCTGTACCGGAGGTGCTGTCAGAACTGATACGAACTGCCTTTGTACCGAAACAGGGGTGCAAGTTTATCGTCAGCGATTATTCTGCGGTGGAGGCAAGGGTATTGTCTCACCTTGCGAAGGAAACATGGAGAACGCAGGTCTTTGCCGACGGGAAGGACATTTATTGTGCATCTGCCAGTCAGATGTTCCATGTTCCCGTGGAAAAGCACGGGGTGAACGGACACCTCCGTCAAAAAGGCAAGATTGCTGAATTGGCTCTTGGTTATGGCGGTTCCGTTGGCGCCTTAAAAGCAATGGGTGCTTTGGATATGGGTCTTGCGGAAGAAGAACTGCAGCCCCTTGTG
>OFMM01000388.1_pt1 | contig 30024 bp, 24 predicted proteins | sample 1541811 | NCBI WGS metagenome assembly OFMM01 (sample SAMN04209246, study PRJEB22552) | human gut metagenome | biome: gut; material: feces | host: Homo sapiens | place: USA: Oklahoma
GCACGATGTGCAGCGGCTCGTTGCATTTATATGATTCAGGCTTCCATTTCTTCCAGCGGCACAAGGTATTCCTTGCGGCACTGCTCGTACTCCAGCATATAGTCCTTGCTGGGGCTGTGGTGCATGATGTTTTTCAGGGTGTGAGAGTCGTAATCATCGCCGGCCTCCATGCCCACCATGCGCACCGCAATGTTGGAGCAGTGGTCGGAGATACGCTCGGCGTTGTTCAGCACATCCAGGAACACCACGCCGGTGTCGATGGAGCAAATGCCGTCCTTCAGGCGGAGGATGTGCTGGTCGCGCAGACGCTCCACCATCACATCAATGATCTCCTCCAGCGGCTCCACCTGTGCTGCCTTCTGGACATCATCGTTTTCAAAGGCCTCGTCCGTCAGAACCAGAATGCGTTCCAAAGCGGCATCCAGCAATTGCAGTTCCTTTTTGGCGCTCTCGCTGAAGCTGGCTTCCTTGTCGTACAGTTCCTCGGCCTTTTCCATGATGTTCACGGCATAGTCGCCGATACGCTCGAACTCGGTGACAAAGTTCAGCAGCTCGGTCACCGCGTGGCTCTCGTCGTCGCCCAGCTCCTGATCGGTCAGTTTGATCAGGTAGTTGGTGATCTCCACCTCCATGCGGTCGATCAGGTTCTCGCGTACCTTAATGGCGCTCACGGTCTCCTCGTCCATTTTCAAAAGCAGCGGCGCGGCCAGACCCACGTTGCGGGCGGCGCGGCGAGACATCTTGATCACCGCATTCTTCGCCTGCTGCAAGGCCACTGCCGGGCTCTTGTACAGACGCTCGTCCAGCACCGGCATGCTCAGCTCCTGTGCTTCCTCCACGCTACTGGGCACCGTGAGCATCGCCAAGCGGCTCAGCACTCCGCTGCAAGGCAGGAACAGCAGCATGGCGCATACGCTGGACAAGGTATGGATGTTTGCAATGGAGCTCTTGTTCATCACATCGCCCCACATGGGGATGCCGATGGTGAATTGCACCGCATAGATCAGCGCCAGCAGGATCACACTGCCGATGACGTTGAAGTACAGGTGGATGAGCGCTGCCCGCTTACCATCCTTGGAAGAGCCGCCGATGGTGAGCAGCGGGGTGAACGCCGTACCGATATGCGCACCCAGAATGATGGGAATGGCAGAGCTGAAGGTGACAAGCCCTGTGCTGGACAGTGCCTGCAGAATACCCACCGAAGCGGAGGAGGACTGGATGATCACGGTGACCACCACGCCCACCAGAACGCCCAGAATGGGGTTGGTCATGGTGACGAACAGATTCTGAAAGACGGCGCTCTCCCGCAGGGGAGCAACGCCGGTATCCATCAGGCTCATGCCGGTAAACAGAATGCCGAAGCCCAGCATGATCTGGCCGATGTTCTTCTTTTTGGCATTGCGGAGGAACACATAAAAAATGCAGCCAATAAACGCCACCACGGGGGCAAAGGTCTTGGGCTGGATCAAGGTCAGCCACAGGCTGTCGCCTGAGATATCCGCCATGCGGATCAACTGACCTGTTACCGTAGTACCAATATTTGCACCCATGATCACGCCTACCGACTGCGTCAGTGTCATGATACCGGAGTTGACCAGACCAACACAAATAACCACCGTACCAGCCGACGACTGGATGACGCCGGTGATCAGTGTGCCGAAGATCACGCCCTTAATGGTAGAGGAGGTAAGCTTTTGCAATACGCCCTGCATCTTGCCGCCTGCCAGCTTTTCCAGTCCGGCGCCCATGATGGACATACCGTACAAGAACAGCGCAACGCCGCCCAGCAGAGAGGTAATGTGTGTGATATCCATAACGATACTCCTAATATGAAACTTCCCTTTTTATCCTTTACAGCACACAGCCGCCGGAACCTTGCACGCGCAACGCCTGCCCTGTTCCGGAAGCCGCTTATTTTTATTATACCATCAAAGGGGGCGTCTCAACAAGGTTTATTTTACAGGAAAGTTACTTTTTTTACACATTCCGCAACATATTTCCGGGCGGCAAACAAAAAGATTTCCGTTATTTTACATACATTTTACATTCAGCTTTCCCAGATGCGATATGCCGCCGCTTACCCGGCCAGCTCTTCCATGGCCTCCCGCACTGTGTCGGCCGAAAACAGGAACACACCACTGCCGGTGTATACCTCCACATGATTGCCCACATAACGCAACTCAAAATCCTTCATGGTGTTTCCCTCCTGTGTTTCTGTTTTGTTCCGGGGCTTTCCCGGTGAACACAGTATCGCACAATTCGGATACCATAAAAAGGACTTTAAAATCTTTTCTGTGATTTTTTGCGTAAAATTCGGATGATGCTCTCGCGAAAAAGTAGCTCAGAAATGCCTGCAGGCGTCTCTGAGCTACACATTATAATAATATTTTTTCTCATCGTCCCGCTGCGCAAGAGATGGCATCACTCTGCCGCATCCGTCACACGGACAGGGTAGCCTGTCCGCACACAGCGCACCGCGTAGCGGGAACCGCCGCCGGAGGTGCAGGTGAACAGGGTCAGATCCCAGTTGTCCGTCTCGGTATCGGTGGTCATCTCCTCGATCTGGGTGGGGCGCAAAGTCTCCACGCTCTCCACCTCATAGCTCCAGCGCAGACCGTCTGCATCCGTAAAATAGACTGAGCTGCCAATGGCCAGCCACTTGATGGGGCTGAAGTGCATTGCGTAGTTGTGGCCGCAGATCACAAGATCATCGCCATAGGTGGTGCCGCTGTACCGCCCGGGGGCGATCTTCAGCCCGGCGTAGCTCCACTGCGCCATCACCGGCAGCTCCCGTTCTACCGCCGGGATGGAAAGCACCCCGATGTAGTCCCGCCCTTCCACCTCCACGGTGGTCATCTCCTGCGTCGGGTCCAGCACCGGCTGCGGGGCTACGGTCTCATTTTCCTGCTGGTACTCCGTAATGGTCTTTTGCATGGTCTGCTCCAGCTCGCCCAATACTTCCTGCGAAGCCTTTTCTGCCCGGGCGGCATCCCACCGGTTGTAGCCCAGCAACCCGGCGGCGCATAAGATCAGCACCGCGCCCAGCACCATGCACAGCCTGCCGATTTTCCGTTTCATTGCATTCCATCCTTTATATATAATAGTATCGTCTGCTTCAGTATACCATTCCCCGCTCCGGTTTACAACCGTTCTTGCGGGCGTTTTTTATCGGGCAGCAGCGCGCAGACCAGCCGCACCATCTGCCCGGTCAGGGGCAGCCACACCAGCGCGCACAGTACGTTAAATAAGGTGTGTGCGTTGGCGATCTGCCGGGCGATCACGGCGCACTCCACCCCTGCGGGCGAGCACAGCCGCACCAGCGCCGCAAAGGGCTGCAAGAGTGCGCAGCACACCGCCGCTCCGCTCAGGTTAAAAATGGCGTGGGCTGCCGCCACCCGCTTGGCGTCTCTTCCCTGCCCGATGGCGGCAAGCACCGCCGTGATGGTGGTGCCGATGTTATCCCCCAGCAAAATGGGAATGGCCGCCGTCAGCCCCAGCAGGCTGTGTACGCCGTCTGCCCCGGGCTGCGCCGCCATGCTTTGCAGCAGCGCCACTGTGGCAGAGCTGCTTTGCACCGTTAAGGTCATGCAGACGCCCGCCAGCAGCCCGTGCATGGGACTTTGCTGCACCCGGGCAAGCTCCAGCCGGAGCAGAGGGCTTTGCAGCAACGGTTCCATGGCGCTGCGCATCACCGTAACGCCCTCAAACAGCAGCCCAAAGCCGAACACTGCCTCGCCCACGCAGCGGCCCCGCCAGCCTTTACAGGCCAGACAGAGCAGCACCCCGCCAAACAGCAGCAGATACCGCCAGCTTTCCACCCGGAACGCCAGCAGCTGCGCCGTGACCGTTGTGCCGATGTTCGCCCCGAACACCACCGGCACCGCCTGCCGCAGCTGCAACAGCCCCGCCGCCAGAAAGGCAATCACCATGACCGTGACCGCCGAGCTGCTTTGCAGCACTGCCGTTACCGCCGCACCGGTCAGCAGCCCTGCCGCCGGGTTTGCGGTGCACCGCGCCAGCAAACTGCGCAGCCGCCTGCCCGCTCCCTGCTGTACTGCCCTGCACAGGCTGTCCGTTCCATATAAAAACAGCGCCAATCCGCCGAATACCTGCAACAACACTTGGAATCCCTGCTCCATCCGCACCCTCCGTTTCTGCCTGTCCTTTATTTTTATGCAGCGAGAGCCGGTTTGCGCATTGACAAAACCTACAAGTTTTTTGTGAATTTTTGTTTAATATTTCCCCATTCCCTTGCAATCCGGCAGCAAAAGGGATATGCTTATCAGGCGTTAATACTTAACAGCTGTTAAGTATTTGAAAAATGCAAACGAGGAGGGACTGTCGTGTCCGAGCCAAGCACCCCCAGCTTTCAGGGGATGTGCCACTATATCGGGCAGCTGAGCAAGGCATCCAAGACCGGGATGCGGGCGGCGCTGGCCGATTGCCCCAAATGCCACTTCAATATGCTGGAAGGCCTGCTGCACGCCATCAACTGTCACGGAAAGGATGGCGCCATTTATGTCTCCGACCTTGCCCGGGAGATTCGTCAGCCGCTGCCGGCGGTCTCGCGCGGGCTGCGGCTCATGGAGCAGGACGGCACTGTGGTGCGGGAACCGGACCCCGCCGACCGCCGCAAAACGCTGGTGCGCATCACCCCCAAAGGGTATGAACTGTGCCACCAGTGTGAGCAGGCTCTATGCGACTACTTTGCCAGCGTGCTGGCACGGTTAGAGCCGGAGCAGACAGCCCAGATGGACGCGCTGCGCGGCGCGCTGATGGATGCCATTCTTGCGGAAAATGCCGCGCGCAACATTGACCCGAAGGGAGAAACGAACCATGACAAAGATCTTTAAGCAGCTGGCCCGGCACTGGGCAGTCTGCCTTGTGGTGTTCGCACTGCTGTTCGTGCAGGCGTACTGCGACCTTGCCCTGCCGGACTACACCAGCAAGATCGTGGACACCGGCATCCAGCAGGGCGGCATTGAAAGCCCCCTGCCCCAGACGGTGCGCCAGAGTACGCTGGACGCGCTGAGCCTGCTGATGAGCGAGGAGGATGCGCAGAAGCTGCAAAACGCCTACCAGTACTACCTGCAGGACGATGGCGTATTGCAGCTGCGCTCCGACCTGACCGAGGACGAGCGCACCGCACTGGAAGAGGCCGTGACCACCCCGGACATCGTGCTGTATATGGCTGCCGCACAGGCCGCCAACACCCCCGCCGGGCAGAACAGCATGGGCATGACCGGCCTTGCCGAGACGCCCTCTGCCGCTGCGGACGCGGACACTGAGACCGTCACCCCTACGGCAGCGGATCTGGACACCGTTTGCAGCCAGTTTGCCGCCATGAGCCAGATGCCCGGCTTTGACCGCAGTATGCTGCAAAAGCAGCTGGACGGTGCCATGAGCCAGCTGGACAGCACCCTGCTGGAAAACCTGAAAAGCCAGTCTTTGCTGCTGGTGCAGCTGGAATACGAGGCGCAGGGCGTTGCGCAGGATGTGCAGATGGGTTACCTCTTCCGGGTGGGTGGCCAGATGCTGGCGCTCACCCTGCTGATGGTAGCCGTGGCTATGGCCGTTGGCTTCCTTGCCTCCCGGGTATCCGCCGCCATCGGCCGCGACCTGCGCCGGGAGACCTTCTCCAGCGTTATCGGCTTCTCCAATGCGGAGATCGAGAATTTCTCCACCGCCTCTCTCATCACCCGCACCACCAACGATATCCAGCAGGTGCAGTTCGTCTGCGTCATCCTGCTGCGCATGGTGGCCTACGCGCCCATTTTGGGCATTGGCGGCGTGCTGCACGTTGTAGGCAACAGCAGCGGCCTTTCCTGGATCGTGGTGCTGGACGTGGCTCTGCTTTTGTTGCTGCTGCTCTTCCTGATGAGCGTTGCCATGCCAAAATTCAAGGTGATGCAGCAGCTGGTGGACCGGCTGAATCTGGTCAGCCGCGAAATTTTGACCGGCATCATGCCGGTGCGCGCCTTCAGCCGCGAAAAGTTTGAGGAGCAGCGTTTTGACAAGGCCAACCGGGAACTGATGGGCACCCAGCTGTTCACCAACCGCGCTATGGTGGCTATGATGCCCTTTATGACCCTGATCATGAACGGCACCAGCCTGCTCATCGTCTGGTTCGGCGGCAAGGCCATGGATGCCGGCACTATGCAGGTGGGCGAAATGATTGCCTTTATCACCTACACCATGCAGATCGTCATGTCCTTCCTGATGCTGGCCATGGTGGCCGTCATGCTGCCCCGCGCCGGTGTGGCTGCGGATCGTATTGACGAGGTCATCCGCACCAAAGCCTCCATCCACGACCCGGACGAAGCCACCGCAAAAGCTGCACAGGCGCACACCGACTGGCAGGGCGTTGTGCAGTTCGAGGACGTGAGCTTCCGTTACCCCGGTGCAGACAGCGATGCGCTGGAACACATCAGCTTTACCGCAAAGCCCGGCGAGACTACCGCCATCATCGGCTCCACCGGCTGCGGCAAGTCCACCCTGCTCAACCTGATCCCCCGCTTTTACGATGTGACCGGCGGCAAGGTGACCGTGGACGGCATTGACGTGCGCGAGATGCCACAGGCACAGCTGCACGACCTGCTGGGCTATGTGCCCCAGAAGGGTGTGCTGTTCAGCGGCACCATTGACAGCAACCTGAAATTCGGCGGCGAGGATATCACCGACGCACAGGTGCACAAAGCCGCCGCCATTGCACAGGCCACTGATTTTATCGAGGCAAAGTCCGAAAGCTATCAAAGTCCCATTGCACAGGGCGGCTCCAACGTATCCGGCGGTCAGAAGCAGCGGCTTTCCATTGCCCGGGCAATTGCCAAAAATCCCAAGGTCTATCTGTTTGACGACAGCTTCTCGGCGCTGGACTACAAGACCGATGTAACGCTGCGCCGCGCTTTGAAGGCACAGACCGACAACGCCACTGTGATCATTGTGGCACAGCGCATTTCCACCGTGCTGCACGCAAACCAGATCCTTGTACTGGATGAAGGCAGGCTGGTGGGCAAGGGTACCCACGCCCAGCTGATGGTCAGCTGCCCGGAATATCAGGAGATCGCCCGCAGCCAGCTGAGCCAGAAGGAGCTGGCGCTGGATACCCTGAATACAGAAAAGGAGGGTGAGTGATATGCCCAGACCCGGACGTCCCACCACCGAGCGCGCCAAAAACTTTAAAGGCACGCTGCGGCAGCTCATCCGCACCATGAGCCACTACAAGCTGCCCCTTGCGGCAGCCATGTTGTTTGCAATTCTTTCTACCATCTTCAACATTGCAGGCCCCAAGGTGCTGGCAAAGGCCACCACCGCCCTTGCCACCGGCTGGATCGCCCGGCTGCGTGGCACCGGCAGCATTGATTTTGTGTATATCGGCCGCATCCTGCTGTTTTTGCTGGGGATGTACCTGCTGAGCAGCGCTTTCAGCTTTATTCAGGGCTGGCTGATGACCGGCCTTTCTCAGAAGGTCTGCTACGACTTCCGTCGCCAGATCAGTGAAAAGATCAACCGCCTGCCGCTGGCGTACTTTGAAAAGCGCACCGTGGGCGAGGTGCTCTCCCGCATCACCAACGATGTGGACACACTGGGCCAGAGCCTGAACCAGAGCATCACCCAGCTGATCACCAGCGTGACCACCATGATCGGTGTGCTGGTGATGATGCTCTCCATCAGTCCCCGCATGACCCTGATTGCTCTGCTGATTTTACCGGTATCGCTGGCACTGGTGCTGGTGGTGGTCAAGTTCAGCCAGAAGTACTTCAAGGCACAGCAGGCCACGCTGGGCGTGGTCAACGGTCAGGTCGAGGAAGTCTACGCCGGTCACAACGTGGTCAAGGCGTTTAACCGCGAAGCCGTGGTACTGGCAGACTTCAACGCCGCCAACGATAAGCTGTACGAATCCGCATGGAAGAGCCAGTTCCTCTCGGGCCTTATGATGCCCATCATGAACTTTGTGGGCAACCTGGGCTATGTGGCAGTGGCCATCGTGGGCAGCATTTTTGCTGCAAACGGCGTTATCACCATTGGTGATATTCAGGCCTTTATCCAGTATGTCAAAAACTTTACCCAGCCCATCCAGCAGCTTTCGCAGGTATCCAATATGCTGCAGAGCATGGCCGCTGCCGCCGAGCGGGTGTTCGAGTTTTTGAATGAGCCGGAGGAGGAGCAGCTGGCCGACCCCGCCCGCCGCGCCGACCCCGCCGACATTGACGGACAGGTCACCTTTGACCATGTGCGCTTCGGCTACACCCCGGACAAGACCGTCATCCACGACTTCAGCTGCACGGTGCAGCCCGGCCAGAAGGTAGCCATCGTAGGCCCCACCGGTGCGGGCAAGACCACCATGGTCAAGCTGCTGATGCGCTTTTACGATGTGGATGCCGGTTCTATCACCCTGAACGGCCACAATGTGCGGGACTTTGACCGCAGCGCCTTGCGCGAGGGCTTTGGCATGGTGCTGCAGGACACATGGCTGTTCAAGGGCACCATCATGGAGAACATCCGCTACGGTCGGCTGGACGCCACCGATGAAGAGGTGATTGCCGCCGCAAAGGCAGCCAACGCCGACCACTTTATCCGCACCCTGCCCGGCGGCTACCAGATGGAACTGAACGAGGACGCCTCCAACGTCAGTCAGGGACAAAAGCAGCTGCTCACCATCGCCCGCACCATTCTGGCAGACAACCGCATCCTGATTTTGGACGAGGCTACCAGCAGCGTGGATACCCGCACCGAGCAGCGCATCCAGACCGCCATGGACCGCCTGATGGAGGGGCGCACCAGCTTTGTCATCGCCCACCGCCTTTCCACCATCCGGGATGCCGACCTCATCCTTGTGATGCGGGACGGTGACATTGTGGAGCAGGGCACCCACGACCAGCTGATCGAGGCCGGCGGCTTCTACGCTGACCTGTACAACAGCCAGTTCGAGGACGTGGTGGATTAAAGCACCTGTTATCGCAATATAACTGAAAAAAGAGCACCTGTTGCCTTTTTAGGGCAATAGGTGCTCTTTGCATTCCCCTCTCAGTCATCGCTGCGCGATGCCAGCTCCCCCGAGAGGGGGAGCTTTTCTACATCTGTCGTGCCTGAAAGTTTTTTCGTCTTTTCTTTATGATTCCTCCACCGGTTCCAGCTTCAGGCCGAACAGCTTTTCCGAGAGGGACGGCAGCTGTTGCTGCAAGGCGCGGACATAGGCCATCACCACCGAGTCCGGCTCCGCTTTCGTAACAATACCAAACCGCATTCCCTTGTTCCAATCCAGAATAAACACCTGTGAAGGATCCGGTCTGCGGTAGTACACTGCCGGGGTCAGCATCAGGCTGGGCAGTTCATACTGTACACTTTTTACGCTGCGAATGATTTCTGCCTGCCGTCTCGCAGCCTCGTGCAGCAATGCGGTCTCATACAGTGACTGCTCTGGTGTTTCTGCAAACATCCACCGATACTGCACCGCCTGTTCCAGCGTAATATATCCACGGGGCACCTCCGGCGGCGTATGAAATGGGACGCCGATCTCTGGCATATACACTACCGGATAAAAGTGCAAGCCTCGCGCCGCGATCTCTGCACACTCGATCTGTAATGAAAGATCGATCTCATCATTCAGCAACGCCCTCCAGACATCCTTTATGCTGGCACAGCGGTGCATTATAGGAGAAAAGCGGTTGCTCAACTCCCCTGTAGCGGCAAACAGGTCAAAGCCTAGCATTTGCAGCGGCATATTCTGATGTCCGATCAGTAGATGCCGTTTGGGTGGATTTGCATTCAGCTTTACTGCCTGCGCATGATGCACCGCCTCATCGTACAATTCCAGCAGCTGCTTTGCCTTGGGGTAAAAATCCCATCCCGCCGGGGTCAGCACCACACGGCGCGGCACATGCTGGAACAGTTCAAACTGCAATTGCCCTTCCAGCGTGCGGATCTGCTGCGAAAGTGCCGACTGTGAAAGATACAGCGCCTCTGCCGCCGCAGAAAAGCTGTTCATCTCCACGATCTTTACAAAGCCCGCCATCGCGCTCTGGTTCATTCTTTCCTTCCTCCTAAATACATTAGGTTTTCCTTAATTATAATATGATAAACTTGAATTGTAAACAGCATTTTTCTACGCTACAATTGTTAAGGATTCAGCAAAGTGGCCTTCACCTTGCTGCACAACAAGAAGGAAAACAAGAAGAGAAAAAAGAAAGAGAGCGTACCTATGAACAAGATCTCCCGTAAGGGCTTTATCAAGATCGCCGCTGCTGCCGCCATGAGCGGTGTGACCGCCGGTGCTTTGGCTGCCTGCAATGCCGCCTCCGGCTCTGCTTCCGCTTCCACTTCCGGTGCTGCCGGCCAGTACACCCCCGGCACCTACGAGGGCACTGCCGAGGGTATCTCCTCCACTGTCAAGGTCACCATGACCTTCTCCGACAGCGCTGTCACCGACGTGGTGGTGGACACCTCCGGCGAGACCGCTTCCTACGGCGCTGCCGCTGCCGATGAGCTGCGCAAGCAGCTGATGGCCGCCGGCTCTGCCGAGATCGACGGTGTTTCCGGCTCCACCGTCACCTCTGACGCCGTGATGAAGGCCGCCAAGAGCTGCTACGCACAGGCTAAGGGCGAGGCCGTGGTCTCCAGCGTGCAGCTGCCCACCGGCGATGAGAACGACTGGCTGGGCAAAGAGCCTGACATCGACGAGGCTTCCATCACTGAGACATGGGATACCGATATCGTCATTGTGGGCGCTGGCAACGGTGGTATGTGCGCAGCCGCTTATGCTGCACAGAACGGACTGGACTTCCGCATCATCGAGCAGAATTCTGCCGTTATGGATACCCGCCACTGGTACGGCACCATCGACAGCAGCGAAGCAAAGAAAAAGGGCATCGCTCCTGTTGACCGCGCCGAGCTGCTGAGCGAGATTTCCCGCTCCATGGGCGGTCGCTGCGACCAGCGCGTAGTTAAGACCTGGATCAATGAGTCTGCCGCCATGCACGATTTTGTTTCCGGCATTCTGGAAAGCGAGCCCTACAACTATGTATGCAACCTGACCTCCGGCGATGAAGCCAAATGGCCGGATGATACGCAGGTGAGCCAGAGCAAGCTGATGTTCCCTGTGCAGCAAGTCGACTACAGCAGCGCCGAAAAGCCCCGCAACGTGGTATTTCAGGAGTATATCGAGAGCAAGGGCTACAGCATCGACTTTAACACCGGCCTTGCCAAGCTGGAAAAGGATGCCGACGGCCGCATCACCGGCGTTATCGCCCAGAGCACTGCCGACGACCACTTCATCCGCATCAACGCAGCCAAGGGCGTACTGCTGGCCTGTGGCGGCTATGCAGGCAATCCCTACATGATGGAGCAGCTGGACCCGCTGGGCACCAGCGTGACCACCGCCTGCTCCTATACCCCTGCTGACAAGGGCTATGGTATCCGCGCCGCTATCTGGGCAGGTGCACATCTGGATGCAGAGCCTGCTCCCGTGCTGTTCGACCGCGGTCTGGTGGCACCCGGTGTGGATGCCGGTTATGCGGACAACGGCTCTGCCTTTGGCGGCAAGGCCTTCCCCGGCACTGTGGGTCAGTACAACCCCGGCAGCCAGCCCTTCCTGAAGGTCAACCGCCATGGCGAGCGTTTTATGAACGAAAGTCAGGAATACGACAATGCCTCCCATGCTTCTTTCCAGCAGCCGGGGCACGTTTATGCCATGATCCACGATGCAAACTTCCGCAGCGACGTAGATCGCTTCCACACCATCGGTTGCTCTGCACTGACCCGTTACATCCCCGGCATGATGGAAGGTCAGCTGGAGCAGTACGAGGGTGAGGGCCTGATCATGAAGGCGGACACCATTGAAGAGCTTGCCGACAAGATGGGCTTTACCGGTGCTGACAAGGACAACTTTGTAGCCACCGTTGCCCGCTATAACGAGCTGTACGACAAGCAGAACGACGAGGACTTCGGCAAGCCTGCAAGCCGCCTGAGCGCCATCCGCACCGCGCCCTTCTACGGCTGCTGGCTGGGTGCCTCTCTGCTGTGCAGTATGCAGGGTATTTCCATCACTGAAAACTGCCAGGCGAAGGATAGCAACAACGAGCCCATTCCCGGCCTGTACATTACCGGCGATATGTCCGGCAGCTTCTTCCAGAACAACTACCCCTGCGTCATGGGCGGCACCGCTTGTGGCCGCACCCTGACCTTTGCCATCAAATCCGTCAAGCAGATGGCCGGTCTGGAGAACGCCTGATAAAGCGCAGTTCTCCGGCATACTCTAAGCGTTTTTTCTTTTTCATGTGAAGAGGGGCAGCCCCATTTGGGGCTGCCCCTTTTTGTGTTTTTGCCCCGCACGCCCTCTACACAAATGCCCGCGATTGTGCTATGATAAGCGTGAAACCGGGCAGTTCATTCCCGCCCGGTCAGAGATCGAGGTGTTTGTACAAATGTCGGATATTCTGGATACCTTACGGCAGGAAGGGGTGGACCCCGCCCTGCTTACGGCGGTGCAGGAATACCGCGCCGCCCATCCGCTCAGCGAGGCGCTGCGCCCGCGCATCCCTGCCCCTGCCTTTACCTACTACGGCAAAGAGGTGTGGGAGCAGGCGCTGGCGGCCATCCTCTGCGGCGAAAACCTGCTGCTGGCCGGCGGCAAGGCCACCGGCAAAAACGTGCTGGCAGAAAACCTTGCCGCCGCCTTTGGCCGCCCCGCATGGGACATCTCTTTTCATGTAAACATGGATGCCGCCTCCCTGATCGGCATGGATACCTTTGCGGGCGGGCAGGTGGTGTTCCGTCCCGGGCCGGTGTACCGCTGCGCACAGTGCGGCGGCTTCGGCGTGCTGGACGAGATCAACATGGCCAAAAACGAGGCGCTGGCGGTGTTGCACGCAGTGCTGGACTTCCGCCGCGCCATCGACGTGCCCGGGTACGACCGCATCCCGCTGGCCGAGGAGACCCGCTTTATCGCCACCATGAACTACGGCTACGCGGGCACCCGGGAGCTGAACGAGGCGCTTACCTCCCGCTTTGCGGTGGTGCAGATGCCCACCATCACGCAGGATAATCTGGAAAAGCTGCTGCGGGCGCAGTTCCCGGATCTTACCGCAAAATATGTGCACCAGTTTGCACTGCTGTTTCTGGACCTGCAGAAAAAGTGCGACAGTGCCGAGATTTCCACCAAAGCGCTGGATCTGCGCGGTATGCTGGACGCGCTGCGGCTGATCCGCAGGGGCATCCCGGCCGGGGCGGCGCTGGATATGGGCATCACCAACAAGGCCTTTGACTCCTACGAGCAGGGACTAATCCGGGACGTGATCGCCGCGCGCATCCCGGCCAAGTTGGATGCCGGAAAGCTGTTTGCCTGATGGACGCCCAAAGCTACACCGCGCAGGAGCGGCGTGCGGCCAATCAGGTCTGGGCCGCTGCCGGAGCCTACGGCTTTGAGCCGCTGTTTCTGGCCCGCAACACGGACGGCACCATTGATTTTTACATGAACTGCATCGTAGGGCTGGTGCATAAATACTACGGTGATGCGCTGATCCGGGACATTTTTTCCGCTTGGGAGGGCGATGTGCGCCAGCCCATGCTGGACGATATGGCGTGGCTATATCTGGAAAACGCCGCATACCGGCTGGAGCTGCCCCGCCGCCCGGTGCTGGAGGCGTTGCGGTTTGCCCACGCGGACTACTTTTTTGCCATCCAGTATAAGCTTTCGCGGCAGGAGTGGATGGCGAAAAACCAACTGGTGTACACCATGCAGGCTGCGCGCTGGCGCAAGGTGCTGGGACACACCGCCCCGGTCATGACCCCTTACGAGAGCAGCCTTGCCGCCGCGCTGGAACCGGAGACCGTACCGGAACCAGCACAGCTCAAAAACGACCTGCTGGCGCTGTTTGCAAAGTTCGCCCTGTTTGACGGCAAGGTGCGCCAGAAGCCCGCACTGCATCTGCGGCTGCAAGGCTTTTGGGCAAAGCTTGCCACCAAAACCATGCCCACCCAGATGATCAAAACCGACCGGGTGACAGTGGAGCATTCCGGTGCGGTGGATGCCACAGGCAGCGGGCTGGCGGTGAACAAGCGCCGGGCAAACATCACCCTGAAGCAACGCGCCGCACAGGATCGCGCCTACATTGAAAGCTGCTTCGGGCGCTGCTTTTACCCGCCGGAGCAGCTACGCAAGACTGAGCAGGAGTTGTGCACTGGGGTGCATTTGGGCTGTCATTTGTGGTTCAGCGCCGGTGTACCCAGCCCGGCGCAGGCGCCCACCCCGGAAGCGCGGCAGCTGGCACAGCAGGCAGAATTGCAGGCCGAACGCAACCGCGCCTACTACGCCAAAAATCAGGAGCTGCATCGCAGCGTGGTGCTGCGCCTTACTGAGCAGATCCGCAACTGTATTCTGGTGCATCAGCAGCCCGACCAGCGGGTGGCACGCAGCGGCAACCTGTGCGCCGGGCGGGTGTGGCGCGCCCCTTACCTGAACGATAGCCGGGTGTTTTTGTGCCCGGAGGAGGAAAACTGCCCCGCCTTTACGGTGGATCTGCTGCTGGACGCCTCCGCCTCCCGCCTGCACTGTCAGGAGGTGATTGCGGCGCAGGGTGTCATTCTGGCTGAAAGCTTGGCCAACTGCGGTATTCCGGTGCGAGTAAGCGCCTTTAGCAGCCTGCGGGGCTATACGGTACTGCGGGTATTGAAAAGTTTTACGGACAAGAACCGGCAGAACATCTTCCGGTACTTCGCCTCAGGCTGGAACCGGGACGGTCTGGCGCTGCGAGCTGCGGGCGATCTGATCCGGTATGCCCCCGGCCCCGCCCCGCGTCATCTGATGATCCTGCTGACCGATGCCAGCCCCAACGACAGCCGCCGCATTCCGCCCACAGCAGAGAACCCGCTGGGCTGCGCCTACGAGGACGCCGCCGGTGTTACCGATACCGCCGCGCAGGTGCGCACCTTGCAGCGGCAGGGGGTGCGGGTGTCTGCCGTTTTTATGGGCGAGGACAGCAGCGCCGGTGCCGCCACGCAGATCTACGGCAAAAATATGGCGCGCATCCGCGGCATGGATCAGCTTGCCCGCGCTGCCGGGCGATTGATCCAGAACGAGATCCGGGAGCTTGGCGATTGAAGAAATATAAAATGACCCCTGTGGGAGCAACTCCTGCCTTAGCCGGCATCTCCCGCAGGGGTCATTTTTCACAACCGATTATCATAAAGCACAACCATGCTTTGAACTTCTGTTTGCTCCATGCCATAAGCTTTTGCAAAATTTTGTCGTTTCGAAGAAACTTGCAGTTGTTTTTTCCTCAAAAGTATGCTATACTACGTTCAGAGAAGTTTTATACAGCCTGTCGGCCCGATCACCCGGCTGGCACTTTTACAACGTTTCGCTGTTTGCTTTTTAGGAAGGAGATCAATCATGGACGCTTCCCGTTATTTTGACGCCATGCACAACGCCATGTCCACCCAGCACGTCGGTGCACAGTTGCTGCTTACCGTCCGTTTGCAGGATACCTGCGGCAACGATGCCTATCTTGAAGTAAAACAGCTGCCCGGGGAGCAGAGCGCCCTTGTGTGCTACTCCACCATGGGGCGGCGCTGCCTGAATTTCCAGCTGTTCCGCAAGGGCTGGCAGCTGTGCCACAATGCCGATGGGCAGCTGACCGGGCGTTTTCCGTCCAGTGCCGACAGCCTGCTCAGCCAGACCGACTTCCGCGCCTACTGCCGGGAGGATCGGCTGGATGCCGCCCGCACCCAGCGCCTTATGGAGGAGCTGGGGCAGCGTGCCGGGACCAACTATGTTGGTGCCATCCCGCAGAATGCCCGCACCGGCGCACAAATCACGGTGGAAAGTTACCTTGGCTGCGGCGCACGCTGGAGCTACTGGAATCAGGACGCTTCCCCCTGCCTGCCGCTTGCTGCCATTTTGTACTGGCTGGCAGATTTTCTGGCCGGGAACGAGCGCCGCGCCCTCCAGTCTGACCCGCAGGCCGCCGCGCTGGCTGCGCAGTGGCTGGCAAAGGACACTGCTGTGTTCTTCCGCCCCTCTCCTGCCCTGACGGTATCCTCTGCGGCCAGCCATACTGTCCCGGCTGGACGGCGCACCCGCCCCGCCCCGGTGCCTGCTGCACGCAGCAAGAGCTGGCAGAGCGTTCTGGCTGCTATGGCTGCGGTGTAAGCTGGTACCTTTTCAATCTGGTTTACATATAAAAGACGAGTGCTCGGCAAAACCGAGCACTCGTCTTTTTTACAAAATAACAGCAAAAAAGCACCCCGCCAACCGTTTCCGATCAGCGGGGTGCTTAGTGCTTATAGTTTACGGTTCAGCTTACACTGCACAGCACAGGGAGGAAATCACTCCTCGATGTAGCCGTACTGGAAGTACCAGTAGCCGTAGGGGCTGTGCCAGACGCCCTTCAGAGAAGAGCTCTGCAGCCAGAAGTCGTTGTAGTAAGCAACGGGGATGCAGCCCATATCCTCCATCAGGATGTCCTCAGCCTTATGCAGCTGCGCAAAGTGCTCGGCAGGATCAGCAACCTTGGAAGCCTCCATAGCAGCATCGAAGTCAGGGTTGGAGTACTTACCATCATTGTTGCCGTTGTCGGTGCAGAACAGCTCGATCATGTTGGAAGGATCGTTGTAGTCCATGACCCAGCCGTTACGGGCAACATCGTACTCGCCGGCACGGCGAGCAGCGGTGAAGGCAGACCACTCCATCTTGCTGATGCTCAAAGTGATGCCCAGATCGCCCCAAGTCTGCTGCAGGTACTCTGCCAGAGGCACATGGTAGCCGGAATCGTTGGTGCTGTACTCGATGGTGGGGAAGCCCTCGCCATTGGGGTAGCCAGCGTCCTCCAGCAGCTTTTTAGCCTCGGCCATATTTGCCTCGTAGTCATCAGCAATGTAGGGAGAACCGCCGTTCGCGTTGTCGTAGAAGTAGCCCTGCTCGTCCACGATGCCGGGGCCAACCAAGTTGGATGCAGCAGAGTAGGTGCCCTGCATGATGGTGTTGCCAACATAGTCGCGGTCGATGGCCAGAGCCAGAGCCTTGCGGACCTTGGCATCCTTGAAGGCATCGTGCTGCAGGTTCAGGCTGACGTAGTAGGTGCCCAGAATGGTGTCAACGTAGAAGTCGCCGCCGTCCTCTGCCTTGGTCAGGCTGGGGATCTCGTCGGTGGGCACGTCCTTGATCAGGACAGCCTCGCCGCTGTTGTAAGCAGCGTAGCAAGCGGAAGAGTCCTCCAGCAGCAGCAGAGTGATGCTGTCGGAAACGATCTTGGAGCTATCCCAGCCGCCAACGTAGTTGGGGTTCTTAGTCAGGACGATACGCTCGGAGGGAGTCCACTCGGTGATCATGTAGGGGCCGTTGGAGACGAAGGTCTCAGCGGAGGTGCACCATGCATCGCCGTTGGCCTCAACGGTAGCCTGCTGCACAGGGCTCATGGATGCGAATGCGGCCATCTTGTCGAAGTAGGAGCAGGGGTAGGACAGCACGATGGTCAGGGTCTTGCCGTCGTCGCTTGCCTTGACGTTCAGAGCATCGGGATCACCGGCCTGTGCTGCGTCAAAACCATCGATCATGCCCAGGCAGGTCTCCGCGTAGGGAGCTGCGGTGTCGGGGTTGACCATACGCTTGAAGCTGTACTCAAAGTCCTTAGCGGTCAGGTCAGTACCATCGCTCCACTTCAGGCCGTCACGCATGGTGAAGGTCCAAGTCAGGCCGTCCTCGCTTGCTTCCCAGCTCTCAGCCTGGCCACCAACAACTTCGTTGTTCTCGTTGATGATCAGCAGGGGCTCGAAGATGGTGATGATGGTGTTGGCGCCATCAACAGCGTTGTTCAAAGAGGGATCCAGAGTCTCGGGGTTGGGGCCGTACTGGACGGTGAAGCCAGCGGTGTTGACACTGCCGGTAGAAGAACCAGCAGCGGAAGAAGCAGAACCGGAGGTTGCGGTAGAACCGGACTTGCTGCCGCCACAGGCTGCCAGACCCAGAGCAGCGGCACCCACGCCTGCAACCTTGAGGAAATTACGACGAGAAATGCGTTTCATAATAATATCCTTCCCTTATATCAAATTTGAGTGTGCCAGGTTCCCCCAGCCGCCTCTATATTCGATCCGGTGCAAATGTACACCGGAGGAACACGAATGATTATAATGCGTTCTCATGCCGGTTACAAGTCCAAAACTTGGACTGTAACCATTTTGTGACAACATTTCAGTGCTAAGTTGAATTTCTTTCACCTTTCACTGGCGTGAAGTGTTCTCACTTCACGCGGTCAAGGTGATGGCAGGCTACCCAGTGGCCGGTGGAGACTTCCTTGAACTCGGGCACCTCGTTGGCGCACTGCTCGTCTGCATAGGGGCAACGGGTGCGGAAACGGCAGCCGGACGGCGGGTTCAGGGGGCTGGGCACATCGCCCTGCAGCACGATACGCTTGGACTGGCGGGCCGTAATGGGGTCTGCCACCGGAATTGCGGAGATCAGGCTGCGGGTGTAGGGGTGGATGCTGTGAGTGATCAGCTCGTAGCTGTCGGCCAGCTCCACCATCTTGCCCAGATACATGACGCCGATGCGGTTGGAGATGTGCTTGACAACGCTCAGGTCATGGGCGATGAACAGGTAGGTCAGACCCATCTCCTGCTGCAGATCCTCGAACATATTGACGACCTGAGCCTGAATGGAAACGTCCAGTGCGGAAACAGGCTCGTCACAAACGATGAACTCGGGGTTCACGGCCAGTGCACGGGCAATGCCCACGCGCTGACGCTGACCGCCGGAGAACTCGTGGCAGTAGCGGTTTGCGTGCTCGCTGTTCAGGCCAACGCGCTCCAGCAGGGCGATGATCTTATCGTGGCGGTCCTTTTCGTTCTCAGCCAGATGATGGATATCAATGCCCTCACCCACGATGTCGCCAATGGTCATGCGGGGGTCCAGACTTGCGTAGGGATCCTGAAAAACGATCTGCATCCGGCGGCGGTAGGGCAGCATATCCACTGCGATCTTGTTGTCCTTATCGAACAGCAGGTTGCCGTCATAGTAGATCTTACCGCCGGTGGGCTCGTACAGGCGCAGCAGGGTGCGGCCAGTAGTGGTCTTGCCACAGCCGGACTCGCCTACCAGACCAAGGGTCTCGCCCTTGCGGATGGCAAAGCTTACGTCATCCACAGCCTGAACGTACTTGCGGTTTTTGCCCACACCGCCGGCGGGGAAATACTGCTGCAGGTGCTGGACTTCGACCAGCGTCTTGTTTTCACTCATTCTGCCTTTTCCCCTTTCTCAAATGCAGCCTTCTGCTGCAGCCAGCAGTAGGTATAGTGGGTATCGCTGAGCTCGGTGCGCGGGGGCATCTTGCTCAGACAAATCTTCATGCAGTTCTTGCAACGGGGCGCAAAGGGGCAGCCGGCCGGCGGATTCAGCAGGTCCACAGGGGTGCCCTCGATGGGCACAAGGCGCTCGTGCTCTGCGGTGTTCAGCTTGGGGATGGAGTTGATCAGACCCTTGGTGTACTCGTGACCCGGCTGGTAGAAGATCTCGTCGGTAGTGCCGTACTCCACAATGTGGCCGGCGTACATGACGGCGATCTTCTCGCACATGGAAGCCACAACGCCCAGATCATGGGTGATCATGATGATGCTCATGCCCAGCTTCTTGCGCAGATCCTGCATCAGCTCAAGGATCTGTGCCTGAATGGTCACGTCCAATGCAGTGGTGGGCTCGTCGGCGATCAGCAGCTTGGGCTCACAGGCCAGTGCAATCGCGATCATCACGCGCTGGCGCATACCGCCGGACAGCTCGTGGGGGTACTGCTTCAGACGCTTCTCAGGCTCATTGATGCCAACCAGCTCCAGCAGCTCCTTGGCGCGTGCCCATGCATCGGCCTTGTTCTTATCGGTGTGCAGGCGGATGACCTCCACGATCTGGTTGCCGATGGTGTACACCGGGTTCAGGCTGGTCATGGGGTCCTGGAAGATGATGGAGACCTCGTTGCCGCGGATCTTGCGGAAGTCCTTCTCCTTCATGCTCTCGATCTCGTGGCCGTTGAACCACACCTTGCCGCCCACCAGCTTGCCGGGGTAAGCGGTCAGGCCCATAACGGAGTAGGCGGTGACCGACTTACCGGAGCCGGACTCACCCACAACGCCCAGAACATCGCCCTGATTCATGGTAAAGGAAACGCCGTTCAGTGCCTTTACTTCGCCCGCAGGGGTGAAGAAAGAAAGGCGTTCTTCTTTGATGTCAAGAATTTTCTCGCTCATTTCTGTTCACCTCATCAATTCTTCAGCTTCGGGTCAAAGGCATCGCGCAGGCCATCGCCGAACAGGTTGAACACAAGGATCATCACGCTGATCATCAGTGCGGGAGCGATCAGCAGATGGGGGTAGGTGTTCATGCCCTTGACGGCATCGGTAGCCAGAGAACCCAGAGAAGGCAGCGGGGCTGCAACACCCAGACCGATGAAGCTCAGGTAGCTCTCGGTAAAGATGGAAGCCGGGATCTGCAGGGTGGTGGTAACGATCAGGGTACCAATGCAGTTGGTGAGCAGATGCTTTTTGATGATACGGCCGCTGGAAGCGCCCAGTGCGCGGGCAGCGGTAACGTACTCGCTCTCCTTCAGGATCAGGATCTGGCTGCGGACGATACGCGCCATGCCGACCCAGTACAGCAGAGCAAAGATGATGAAGATGGAGATCATGTTGGGACCAAGGGTCTGCATCCACTTGAAGCCGGGCTGGGTGGACAGCTTGTCCAGCGGGTCCTTCAGGGCCATGCCCAGTAGGATGATCAGCAGAATATCGGGGATGGTGTACAGAATATCTGTAATACGCATCATAATATTGTCCACCCAGCCGCCGGCAAAGGCCGCAACCGCACCGTAGGTAGCGCCGATGATCAGCACCAGCACAGAAGCGATCAGACCGACAGACAGGCTGACGCGGGTGCCCATCATGATACGCACAGCGAAGTCACGACCCATACGGTCGGTGCCCAGAATATGCGGGAACACCTTTTCGCCTGCGTCGATACGCGCCTGCTCGGAGGCAGAGTATTCGAAGGGCTTCAGGTTGTTGCTGCCCTTCATCTGCTCGGAATAGCTGTAAGGCCAGACGGCGGGCAGCAGATAGGCAAAGATGGCAATGGCAATGATGAACACAAAGCTGACCATGGCGATCTTGTTCTTCTTCAGGCGGCGGATACCGTCCTTCCAGAAGTTGACGCTTTCGCGCATGACCACCAGGCTCTGCTTTTCCTCATTGCTGGCGGGCAGAAAATCCTCCGCGTTGAGCTGCAGGCTGAGCGGATTCTTTTTAATGTTTTCCATGAAAATCGCTCCTTTCTCTTACTGCAGTTTGATGCGCGGGTCGATGATCTTATAAAGGATATCCACGATCACGTTTGCAATGATGACCATGCTGGACAGCAGGATGGTGGTGCCCATGATCATGGTGTAGTCACGGTTGGTGATAGCAGACACGAAATCGCGGCCCAGACCGGGCACGGAGAAGATCTTTTCCACCACAAAAGAACCGGTCATCAGGCTGGCCAGCATGGGGCCAACGTAGGTGATGACAGGCAGAATGGCGTTGCGCAGTGCGTGCTTGAACAGGATCATGAACTGGGACACGCCCTTTGCGCGGGCAGTGCGCATATAGTCCTGACCCATGACGTCCAGCAGGCTGGAGCGCATCAGACGGGTGATATAAGCCGAGGGATAGATGGCCAGTGCGGTAACCGGCATGATATAGGCGGCTGCGCTGTTCAGGCCAACGGTGGGCAGCACCTTCATGTTCATACCAAACTGGTACAAAAGCAGCACGCTGGAGATAAAGCTGGGGATCGCGATGCCGCAGGTAGCAAACACGATAATAACGTTATCCAGCCACTTGCCGCGGTTGTAAGCGGAAATGCAGCCCAGCGGGATGCCCACGCACAGAGCCACCACCACTGCAATGCCTGCCAGACGGCAGGACACCGGCAGTTTGCTGGCGATGATCTGGTTCACGGTACGGCCGCGCTGACGCAGGCTCAGACCCAGATCGCCGTGCAAAAGGCTCTTCATGTAGTTGACGTACTGCACACCCAGCGGCTTATCCAGGCCATACTTTTCGGCCAGAGCCTGCTGAGCAGCGGCACTGATGGACTTTTCTGCCACGAACGGGCCACCGGGGACCAGGTTCATGACAAAAAAGGTAACCGTGGCCACAATGAAGATACTGAAGATACCCATTGCGACACGCTTGATGATGTACTTTGCCATCGTTTGATGCCACTCCAATCCTATCAATGAATTACTATTTTTGCTCTCAGGCCGAGCCATACTTTCCCGCAGTCCGCCAGCCTCACACATAGCGGACGTCTGTCCTTGGCACGCGGACAGAAAAGCGAATAATAAAACGATGGCATCTTGCGGTTGCACAAACACCATCGTCCATACCCGAGAAACACTCTATTTATTATAAGGATAACCACGATTTTTGTCAATTTACATGAAAAGAATTCACTTCATTATAGCAAAGCATGAGTGAAATCTTATACTTTATACAAATTTCCTGTATATTTGTAGGTAAAGGTGCTACTTTTCCGGCCTTTTGGGGAATTGTTCCGTTGGTGCGTACAATCCACCCTCCCCTGTCGGCGTAAAAGGCAGCGTCTCTGCCGCAGAGTCATCCCTCCATGTCCTTGGCATTTTTCTCCATATTACAGCAAAAAGGCAAAACAAAACCACCCGCAGCCCCTTTCCGGCACAGTCAGTGCCCGGGAGATGTGCTGCGGATGGTCCGTTGTCGTTTTGCGGGTCAGGAGTACAGTTTTGCGGTCAGCCGGGAGTACATGGCGCTCTTCTGTGCCTTATAGGAGGCCATGGCCTGATCCGCCAGTGCGGTGCTCTGGCCGTTGGCGGTCAGAATGGCGCGCATCTGGCTGACGATGCTCTCCACTTCCCTGTCGTAGGAGGCCTGCATCGCGTACAGTCTGCCGCTTCTGGCCAGCACGATGGAGATCTTGCGCGCCTGTGTCTGCTGAGACTCCGGCAGCGATTTGAACTCTGCCTTTGCTCCGGCAATGCAGCTGTTCAGCTCTGCCTCGGCGCGTGCCTTGACGCTGTACAGCTGCCGCAGCAGTGCCTTGACCTCGGCCTCGTAGCCGGCCTCCTGTTTGCCGGAGGAGGACGCCGGTTTTTCTGTACCGGAATTGGCTGTACCGGCAGTCTCCTGCTTGCTGGAGGACGCTGTACTGCTGCTCTCCGTCCGGGAGGCAGCGCTCCCCGAAGAAGCAGAAGAACCTGCCGGGGAGGAAACCGCACCTGTCTCCTGCTGCGGAGAGCTGGCGGATGCCTCCTGTTCCCCGCTGCCGGACGCGGCGGCTTCATCTGCCAGTTCCTCCAGCGTGATCTCACCGCTGAGCAGCTTATCGATCTCATCATCCGTCAGGGTGACCTGTGTGCTGTCCGCCGGGGCATCCGGCAGGGTTTCAGGAATACCGGCTGCCATACTGTGGAGGTAGAACAGCACGCCAAGAACAGCTGCTGCCAGCAGAGCCACCAGCGCGCCCAGCACGATCAACACGATTTTCAGGACCTTATTTTTCTTCATACCAAAATCCGCTGCCCGGGCAGAGTAATTCTCTGCCCGGGCAGTTTTCTCCTTACTTTAGAATCAGACCCACATGCCCAAAAACTTTTTGGGCTGATGCAGGGTCGCCGCGTCCAGTTCCTGATCATGGAACAGTTCATCGCCGTTGCGCACGATGCGGGCAGCAGCTTCCCTGCCCAGCAGCTTTTCCAGCTGCTGCACACCCTGCGCCATGCGGGGCGGGCGCTTGTCCGGGGAATGGGTGTCGGTGGAGATGACATGAACCAATCCCCACTGGATGAACTTACACAACTTTTTGCAGAGCTTAGGCTCCAGCAGTGCTCCTGCGTTGATCTGCGCATAGGCACCGGCGGCTACCCAGTCGTACAGCAGGGTGGGATCCTCCAGCACATAGGGGTAGCGCTCGATATGCGCAATCAGCGGCACGATGCCCTGCTGCTGCAGATTGTACAGGGTCTGCCGGATAAAATGCGGCTTGTGGGTGGTGGGGAATTCCAGCAGCAGATAAGCGGTGTCCCCCATACACAGTGCCCGGGTGTCCAGCTCGCACAGGCCGGGCGAGAAGAACACCTCCGCCCCCAGCTTGAAGTCAAACTGCATGGGCTGTCCTTCCAGCGCGGCGGTCAGCTGTTCAAAGGCAGCCTGCCGCTTTGCCGTAAAGGCATCCACCGTGGTGCGCTCGCTGTTGAAGTGGCTGGTGAACGCGATGTTGCGCACACCGTCCTCGTATTCCCTGCGCAGCAGCTCCAGCGAGACTGCTGTATCCTTTGCGCCGTCATCGATGCCGGGCAGAATGTGACAATGCAGATCCGTCATAGCAGTGCTTCCTTATTCAGTAACATCAGCCTTCTGTTTTTCGTAGGCATAGTTGTAATTGTAGGCATAGCTGTATGCGTAGCTGGAGCCCTTGAGTGCCTTCTTCATGTCGTAGCGGGTCAGCACGCTGCCCAGCACCCGAACACCGGCATCCTGCAGCTTTTTCACTGCGCCGCGCACTGCATCGGCGGGGGCAAAGTCAGAGCGCACCACAAAGATCGCGCCATCCACATAGCGGCCAATGACGGCTGCATCGGTGACCACCGACACCGGAGGCGCATCGAAGATGACAAAGTCGAACTTTTCCCGCAGGGCATCCACCATGGCCTGCATCTGCGGCTGGCTCAGCATCTCGGAGGGGTTCGGCGGCGGAGTGCCGGCGGGCAGGAAGGTCAGGTTCATTTCCTTCAACTCATGCAGTGCCTCGTCCAGCGTGCACTGGTTGGACAGCACGTTGGAAACGCCCTTTACGTTGTGGCCTGCCTTCAGGTAGCGGTGCAGCACCGGTTTGCGCAGGTCGCAGTCGATCAGAGCCACCTTTTTGCCGCTTTCGGCCATCGTCATCGCCAGATTGACCGCCACATTGCTCTTGGATTCCTCCGGCACGGTACTGGTGATGACCAGCGTGTGCACGTCCATAGAACCTGCCATAAAGTCCAGATTGGTGCGCAGAGACTTGTAGGCCTCCACATAGCCAAAGGGCATCTTTTTATCGGTGATCAGCTGCAGGGTGCGGTGCTCGTCGTCAGTTTTGTTCTTTTTGTTAAACAGATTCCACATCGTCTTACACCTCCGGGATCAGGCCCAGCACGGGCAGGCCGAGCTTCTTCTGAACATCTTCGTCATCCACAACGGTGTCATGCAGCAGATGTGCCAGCACCAGCACGCCGCACACCAGAACAGCGCCCAGCAGACCGGCCAGCACAACGTACTTCTTGGTCTGGGGGAACACCTTGTTGGGGTTGATAGACACATCGCTCACCGTCTTGCAGGAACCAGCTTCCACCTTTTCCACCAGCACGTCGGGCACGATGTCGGCAATGGTCTGGGCGATCTCGCCTGCGCGCTCTGCATCGGTATCGGTGACCGTGATCTTCATGATCTGGGTAGCGTCCACATCGGCAACATCCACCATATCGTACAGCTCGGCGTAGGTCATGTCCAGATTCAGTTCATCAATGACCTCGTTCAGCACGGTGTTGCCCTTGATGATGACCGCATAGGTGCTGATCAGGTTCTTAGCCGAGTTGAAGTTATCACTGGTGAAGGTGGTGGTCGTGTCCTGACGGGTATTCACGATCATGTTGATAGATGCCTGGTACTTGGGTGTAAGCGCAAACATACACACCAGCAGGCAGATCAGCGCTGCCGCAACAGCTGCTGCCACGATCTGCACGGCATGTGCCCACAGCAGGCGGGCCAGTTCCATCAGATCAATGGTCTCTTCGTCCTCCATGTTCCGGAGCGACTGTCCCATAGTTGCTTTTTCGTCCATAATAGCGAAACTCACCTTTCTTGTTTTCCGCAGTGCAAGAAATGTACACCGGGTTCCTATAGATACACATTCGTTTTATAATGATAGCACATCTTGTTGTATTTTACAAGTAAAAATGCCATTTTCTGCCGGCAAATATATGGACAAAATATGCCCTGCCCCGTACAAAAAAGGCATCCGTAGCACATGGATGGCTGCGGATGCCTTCGTTTTACAGATTTTTAGCGAATACGCTTAGCGGGAGCCCTTATCGTAGGGGATACCCTCGGCCTTGGGTGCCATGCTGTTCTTGGAAGTGAAGGCCAAGATGACCATAGAGGCCACAAAGGGCATCATATTATAGATGTTGCTGGACCAGTGCAGCTGCGCAAGGAAGGTAGAGTCTGCAATGTTGGCAAGGCTCTTGAACACGGCAAAGAACATGGCCGCGCCAAAGATGTGGAAAGGCTTCCACTGGCCAAAGATCATAACTGCCAGTGCCAGAAAGCCTGCACCGGCCACGCCGACTTCAAAGTTCCAGGTCTGCACCGGGGGCACGATATACGCCAGACCGCCGACGGCGCCCAGCGCACCGGAAAGGATGACACCGGCGTAGCGCATCTTGTAAACGTTGATGCCCACCGAGTCCGCAGCCTGCGGATGCTCGCCGCAGGCACGCAGACGCAGGCCGAAGCGGGTCTTATACAGCACGATGTAGCTGACCACCAGCAAGATCAGCCCCAGCGGCACGAACACGCTGAGTTCCAGCCCGCCGATGCTGAACAGGAAGGGCTTGTTGGAATAGTTCAGCTTGGCGCTGCCGCTCTCGCTGAAGTACTTGGAGATGACCACGGCAATGGCGGTAGCCAGCAGGTTCAGTGCCGTACCGCCAATGGTCTGGTCCGCCTTCAGGTTGATAGAGGCAAAGGCCAACAGCAGGCTGTAGATCACGCCCGCCAGCGCTGCCACCAGAATGGAGATCAGCACCACAAGGAAGGGCGACAGGCTTGCAGGCAGCATGGTCAGGGTAAGCACACCGGCCACGCCGCCGATGACCATGATGCCCTCCAGTGCAATGTTGATGATGCCGGAATGTTCGCTGAACATACCGCCCAGTGCCACCAGCATCAGCACGATACCGTACAGCAGGGTATATTTGATCAGAAGCAGCATATTACTTGCCCTCCTTTTTGGTCTTTTCTGCGGCAGGCGCAGGCTCTGCGTTCACATTGGTCTTTTCGGCATTCCGGAACAGCAGGCTCTGGATCTTGCCGCGGAACAGCATGGAGAATGCGCACAGGTAGATGATGATGCCGCTGATCAGATCCGAGATCTCAGTGGGGTAAAATTTGGTGGACAGGAAGGAGCCGCCGACCGAGATGTGGGAGATGAACAGCGCAGAGAACACAGTGCCGATGGGGTTGGAGCTGGCCAGCAGTGCCACCGAGATACCGTTGAAGCCCATGCCCGGCAGGCTGGTGGAGTTCAGCGGGTTCCACTGGGACACGTTGGACAGATAGAACAGACCTGCGCCGAAGCCCGCCAGCGCACCGGCAATGGCCATGGAGAGGATGATGTTCTTCTTCTCGTTGATACCGGCATAGCGGGCGGCGTTCTTGTTCAGACCAACGGCCTTGAGCTCGTAGCCGAAGGTAGTCTTGTTCAGCACCACCCAGATCAGCACGGCCACCGCTGCCGCCAAGAAGATGGCAATGGTGGTGCTGTTGGTCTGGAACAGCTTGTTCAGACCGAAGTCCGGGATCAGGGACTGGGCAAAATCAGCGTTCTTGCTCAGGTTCAAAGTACGGGTGTTGCGCACGTCGTACATGGGGCCGGTGCCGTTCTGGTAGATGAGCTCATTCACCAGATACAGGCCGATCCAGTTGAACATAATGGAGGTAATGACCTCGTTGATGTTGAAGTAGGCCTTGAAAAAGCCGGGGATCGCGCCCCACAGGCCGCCCAGCAGGGCTGCTACCAGCAGGCAGACGAACCAAGGCAGCTTGAGCATGATGGCGCAGTACAGCGCACCGTAAGCGCCCAGCGTGTACTGACCGGCTGCACCGATGTTGAACAGGCCGGTCTTGAAGGCAAAGGCCACGGACAAGCCGGTCATGATCAGGGGTGCGGCATTGGCAAGCTCTTTGCCCACGCCGTAGGGGGCATCGTGGAAGCCGCCCTTGATGATGCGCACAAAGCCATCGCCCCATGCGTGTGCGGGGTTGATGGCTACCAGCACCAGAAAGCCCACCAGCAAACCAATCAGAATGCATAGCAGTGCAGCCAGCACGCTGGTAACAGAGCTTTGCAAGCTGCCGCTGCGGGAAAGTTTTTTCTTATTCATGTGTTACTGCTCCTCCTTTCCCTGCTTGCGGGCACCTGCCATATACAGACCCAGCTCCTGCACGGTGGTGGTCTTGGGGTCAAACTCGCCCACGATCTCGCCTTCGTACATTACAAGGATGCGGTCAGAAAGGTTCATCACCTCGTCCAGCTCAAGGCTGACCAGCAGCACGGCCTTGCCCTTGTCGCGCTCGGCCACGATCTGGCGGTGAATGTACTCAATAGCACCCACGTCCAGACCACGGGTGGGCTGCACTGCCACCAGCAGCTTGGGGTCGCGGTCGATCTCGCGGGCGATGATGGCCTTCTGCTGGTTGCCGCCGGACATACTGCGCACGGTGGTCACACTGCCCTGACCGCTGCGCACGTCGTACTGCTTGATCAGCCGGTCGGAGTACTCGCGCACCTTATCGGCTCGGATAAAGCCGCCCTTCTGGAACTCCGGCTGCCAGTAGCGCTGCAGCACGATGTTGTTTTCCAGACTGAAATCCAGCACCAGACCGTGCTTGTGGCGGTCCTCCGGGATGTGACCCATGCCGTCCTTGGAGCGCTGGCGGATGCTCTCGTGGGTGATATCCTTGCCGTCCAGCGTAAGCTTACCGCTAGACAGCTTGCTCAGGCCGGTCAGGCCGTAGATGAACTCGGTCTGACCGTTGCCCTCGATGCCCGCCAGACAAACGATCTCGCCTGCGTGCACCTTGAAGGACACGTCCTTCACCACGTCCTTCTTGCGCTGGTCATTGTGGATGGTAACGTTCTCCACGTCCAGCACGGTCTCGCCGGGGTGTGCAGGCTGCTTTTCTACCTGCAGCTGCACGTCACGGCCCACCATGCGGCGGGAAAGCTCTTCCTTGGTAGTGCCCTTGATATCCACCGTGCCCATATATTTGCCCTTGCGCAGCACGGTGCAGCGGTCGGCCACAGCCATGATCTCGTTGAGCTTATGGGTGATGAACAGGATGGACTTGCCCTCCTTTTTGAACCCGCGCATGATCTCCATCAGCTCGTCGATCTCCTGCGGGGTCAGCACAGCGGTAGGCTCGTCAAAGATCAGGATATCGTTGTCGCGGTAGAGCATTTTGAGGATTTCCGTCCTCTGCTGCATGCCCACGGTGATATCCTCAATCTTCGCGTCCAGATCGACGTGCAGGCCGTAGCGCTCGCTCAGGGCGTTCACCTTTTCACGGGCTTGGGCCTTATTGAGGAAGCCGAATTTGCACGTCTCAGCGCCCAGGATGATATTATCCAGCACCGTAAAGCACTCCACCAGCTTGAAATGCTGATGCACCATGCCGATGCCCAGGGCGTTGGCGTCGTTGGGGTCGCGGATCACCACGTCCTTGCCATTGACGCGGATTTTTCCCTCTTCCGGCTGATACAGACCGAAAAGCACGCTCATCAGCGTGGATTTGCCTGCGCCGTTCTCACCCAAAAGCGCGTGAATTTCACCCTTGCGCAATTGCAGGGTGATATCGTCGTTTGCGACGATGCCCGGAAATCGCTTGGTGATATGCAGCATTTCTACGGCGTATTCGTTTCCGTGATTCTCCAAGGAATTTGTCCCTCCCTTACGCGGCCGGTTCGCCTGGCACGGCCCTTGACAAAAACCCCCGCTTCTTTTCCGGGAGCAGGGGCTTTTGTCAAAGGCCGGGGAGATGGCCTCTCCCCGGCGATGATGGAATTACTTGATATTGCCGTAGTAGGTGACAGTCAGGGCAACCTCAGGCTGAGTCTCGGTGTCGTTGGACACGGTGACTTCGCCAGCGAACATCTTGGCAACCAGCGCAGCGTAATCCTCGGCGGTGAAGCCTTCGGCGTACTGGGTGGAGGCA
>OFMM01000399.1_pt1 | contig 29465 bp, 30 predicted proteins | sample 1541811 | NCBI WGS metagenome assembly OFMM01 (sample SAMN04209246, study PRJEB22552) | human gut metagenome | biome: gut; material: feces | host: Homo sapiens | place: USA: Oklahoma
GCCATACTCTTTGGCTCCTAAAACTCAAAGACCCTAAAGGAATTGCTTTGAGGGCGATCCAAGGCCGAGGAGCGCAGTACTACTGGAGGTAATTCAAACGACGAGAACGCAGGAGTGTCCCAAAGCAAACCTTTAGGGCTTGTGTGCTCTTGTCAACTGATGGTACCATGCAAATATGAACAAATCTACCGCCTGCGCATAAAAACGCCCGAAGCTTTTTGCTGCGGGCGCTTTCAATGTCAATTATGCTGTTCGGCCTTTCGGCTTCGGGGTCATTCGGCTCCCCTTTCGCCGAAATCATGCGCTTATGCGCCTATGCGCCTCAGTCCACCCTTTCGTCGCCCCAGAAGAACAGCGCAACCGTGCCGGGGCCGGTGTGGCTGCCGATGGTGGTGCCGATGCTGTTTATCTCTACCTTGCCGTTAAGGTGCGGGAACGCGGCCTCAACCTGGTCCGCAACGTAGCGCGCATCGTCCATGCAGGCGGATTGGGAAATATAGCACTTGCCGGAATAATCAAGGCCGTTTTCGGCATGCTCCTTCATTTTTTCAACTATTGCGTTGAGCACCTTTTTCTTGCCGCGTATTTTATAGCGCGGGATAAGGCGGCCCAGGTTATCCATGTTAAGCAGGGGGCATATGTTCATCACCGTGCCAAACCAGCCCGCGGCCTTGGATATGCGCCCGCCCTTAACGTAAAACGTAAGGTCGGTGGAAAGGAACCAATGGTGCAGGCGCAGCCTGTTCGCCATTACCCAGCTATAAACTTCGTCTATGCTTTTACCCTCGTCGCGAAGGTCCGCAAGCTTATCCATAATAAGGCCGTAGCCGGAGGACGCGCCAAGGGAATCCACGATGAGTATCTTGCGCTCGGGATATTTTTCGCTCAGCTCCTTTGCGGCAAGCGTTGCGCTGTTGCTAACGCCGGAAATGCCGCTTGAAAGGGAAACGTGCAGAATGTCCTTCCCCTCTTCAAGGAAGGGAGTGAAGTAGGCAATAAATTCTTCGGTATTTATCTGGCTTGTACGGGTTTCGGCGCCGTTTGCCATTGCGGCATAGAACTTATCGAACGGAATGGATTCGCCAAGGTCGTCCTTATAAGCCTTGCCGTCAAGGAAAAAGTGGAAGCAGATATAATGAATATCCCTGGATTCGAAATGCTCGCGCGAAAGGTCCGCCGTGGAGCAGCAGCTAAGAATATATGCCATAGGTAATCCTCCTTGGATCAAACGTATCTAATATGCTTTATTATATTACATGGCTGTGCATATGTCAAAGACTACGTTGCTAAATGGGCCATAAAATAGTATAGTATATGTGATATTTAATAAGGAGAGTACCGCATAATGCAGAATGTTTTCACAAAAACGCTTGAACGCATAACCAAAGAGACCGGCCTTGTGGGCGGCGTGGCCATAGTATTCAAAAACGGCGAAATAACCTTTGCCGCGCCCTATGGATACGAGGACAGGGAGAATAATATCCCCATGACGCTCAACGCTTCCTTCGACATTGCCTCCTGCTCCAAGGCATGGACGGTGATGCTGGCGGCGCAGGCCGTGGACGAAGGGCTTATCGGCTGGGACGAACCCGTTCAGCACGCCATGAAGGATTTTGACATGCTGGATCATTATGCGGGCGCGCATCTTAGCATACGCGATATGGCAAGCCACAGAAGCGGCCTGCCGTGCCATGATTTTATGCGCAACAAGGTGGGCGGCAGCCGCCGCAACCTTATGCTCAAATGCGCCAATCTTGATGCGAGCGCGGGCTTCAGGGAAACGTATCAATACAATAACCATATGTACATTGTGCTTGGCTATCTTATGGAGGTGCTGCGCGGGGGCGAAAGCTGGGAAAGCCAGATAAAGCGCAAAATTGCCGCCCCCTTGGGCGTGGAAACAATACGCTTCCGCGGGCTTCCCGGCAACATGGATAACCTTGAGCGCGCGCTGCCCTATGTTTCCGACGGATACGCGGCGCACCGCTGCGAATATTCCGATTCTCCGCTTTCCGGCCCCTGCGGCGGCATAAAGCTGAACGTGAAGGATCTTTCCAAATGGGTAATGGCAATGGCGCGCGGCGGCGTATGCGAAAGCGGGGAGCGGCTTTGCAGCGCGGAGCAGTACGCGGCGATGACCTCGCCCGTTATACCATCCGCCGAGGAGGACATGGATTCCCTGCGCGGCTGCTGCTACGGCCTTGGCTGGCACACGGGCGTATACAACGGGCGCGACATAGTGTTCCACAGCGGCGGGCTTGAAGGCTTCAATACCCAGGTTGGCTTCATAAAGGGCGAAAACAGCGGCTACGCCATGATATTCAATACCGGCACCACTCCCGCCTCCGTAATAGCGCGCACAATGGCGCTCGATATGCTCACCACCGGCGCGCCGAAGCAAAGCTATGACGACATGATAGACGCATGGCTGAAAAAGCGGGACGACATGATTGCCACGATTAAAAACGGCGTTGAGGGCGAGGACGTGACCATAGAAAACGCGCCGCAGCTCATCGGCACATACGAGCATCCTGCCTACGAAACGTTTGACGTGGAAAACCGCGGCGGCAGGCTTTGGTTCAGCTACGGCAGCTTTGAAACCCCGCTCTCCTTCGCCAAGGCGGACGGCATGATATGCGGCTACACCGGCAGGCTGGACGGCCTTGTTCCCGACCATATCGAGCTTTGGCCCGACGGAAACGACCTGAGGCTCAGGACGAGCGATTCGGAGCTGAAGATGCTGTTTAGGAAGATAAAGTAAAAATACGGAAACATGAAAAAAGCGGCCTTGAGCCGCTTTTCTGTTTATGCTATTATATTGGGCAAATTCGGGGGAAAGGCGGTAAGGCGGCATGCAGGAACTGTGGTACAGGCCGATTGTATTGCTTATTGTGCTTGCGGGGATATATTTTACCGTGCGCACAAACCGTGTGTTTTCCCAAAATCTGCATAATGATACGGATGTATCATTCCTGTTCAATCGGTGCGATAGGCCGCTGCGCCGTGCCTATGCCGCGGGCATATTGATGCAGGCGGGGGAAAGCATATGCTTTCCGTTTATGATAATGCTGCGCATGGCGATCGCTGCTGGCGGAGCGGGAGCAATAGTATGGTTCGCAGTGTTTTCACTGCTGCTTAAATGCGTGCAGGGCGCAATGGGCGCGCTCGGGGCCTATTACGGCAGGGCGGGCAGCGCGGCGGCGCTTGTTATATGCTCCGCAAAGCGGAAAGGCATCGGCACGGGCAAAAACGGCGCCGCGACAATGCTGGGCATACAGGCGGCGTTTGCCGCGCTTGGGTTGGCGGCGGCTGCATATGCGCTATGCGGCAGCGCGCGGCACGGGAGCGGCAGCATAATATTTTACGCGGCGGTATGCATGGCGGCGGCCGCATTGCCGATTATAAAACGCGGCACGGCCATATTCATCGGCGCAGGCGCGGCGTTTGCGGTTTTTATCATTGCGGCGCTGCTCAAAAACGCGGCGAACATAATGCTTATATTAAAAATAATGCTCACAGATGCGGTGCAGCTTGGGCGGATTGTATTTGAATACAGCGGCATGGGCCTGGGCGCATGCATGGGCGCGGGCGCGTGCCTCAGCGCAGGGCTGTTTTTGCTGAATGCGTATTCTGCGGGCGAAAATGCGGATATGTTCCCGCACCCGATATATGCAGCCGTGTATTATCAGCTCAGGTGGAGCGCGGCTGTAATAACGGCATTCGTAGTGGGCATGCTCATGCTCTGTTTTGAACTTGAAGCGGACGCTAACGAAACTACCAAAGCAATAATGGCCGCATTTGTGTGCTTTTTCGGTACGCGGCAGCTTATTTGCGCAATAAGGCGGCTTTGGAAGGATATGCGCATCAGCCGCGCGGTATGCATTGCGGCGGGCGTTGCCGCGCTGATAACAGTGCTGAACAAAAGCGCGCTGAGCGCTGCGCTCAACGTTATTGCCTGCGCAGGCATGGCGGGGCATATAATATATGCCCTTAGCGACAGCGGGTGGTATTTTGCGCTGATGGAAGATTATCGCGACCGCTACGTTTGGCATAGTATTCCGCATTCGGATCTGATGGCGGAGAAGGAGCAGGACGCCGGAAACGGGGATATATAGCTTTTTTGCAATTATGTGAAGTTTCACATCAGCTATTGATATTATCACGACATTCATGGGTTATAATCCAACAAAATAAAAACAAAAAACGCCAGATTGGAAAGAAGGAGCTATGTTAAAATACTTCCTCAAAAGGATCGTATCATCAATAATAACGATCTTTATGATTATTACAATTACCTTTTTCCTTATGAAAGCGATTCCGGGCAACCCGTTTGCGGACGAGAAAATGCCCAATCCCGAAATAAGGGCGGCGATGATGGAGAAGTATGGCCTTAATAAGCCGGTTATCGAGCAATACTTCGTGTATCTCGGCAATTTTATCCGCGGGGATTTCGGCGTGTCCTATACCCGCGCGGGCATAACCGTTAACAAGGTAATTGCGGACGGCTTTCCCTACTCGCTGACGATAGGCCTGTATGCTTCGCTGATTGTGGTTTTTGCGGGCATAGGCTTCGGCGTGATGTGTGCGCTCAATCAGAACAAGTTCATTGACCGCTTCTTCATGGTGCTCTCCACGCTGGGCGCAACCATACCAAGCTTTGTGCTTGCAACGGGCTTTTTGTTCATATTCAGCAAAACGCTCGGCTGGGTGCCCTCCTTCGGCGTGGATACGGCGGCGGGCTATATAGGGCCGATAGTCGTTATAGGCGCATTCTCGCTTTCCTTTATAACGCGCCTTACCCGCACAAGTCTGCTTGAGGTTCAGCAGCAGGATTATATCCGCACCGCGCGCAGCAAGGGCATATCCGAATTCAAGGTAACGTATAAGCACGCGCTGAGGAACGCGCTGCTGCCGGTTATAACCTATGTCGGCCCGATGGTTGCAAGCATAGTTACCGGATCGTTCGTTATTGAAAAGGTGTTCGGCATTCCGGGCGTGGGAAGCCTGTTCACAAACAGTATAATAAACCGCGACTATCCGCTGATAATGGGCATAACGGTGTTCTTCGCAATATTGCTGATTATATCGGTGCTGATAGTGGACTTTATATACGTTCTGGTAGACCCCAGAATAAAGCTGGATTAACAGGAGGGAGAAAAAATGGAAAGCAACACGCGCTGGCAAAGCGTTGACCGCGGTACGCTTGAATCCGAAAAGATATCCCGCCCAAGCCTGACCTACTGGCAGGACTGCTGGCAAAGGCTTAAAAAGAACAAGAGCGCCGTGCTGTCGCTGATAATAATTGTGGTGATAGTGCTGTCGGCCATATTTGTGCCCATGTTCTGGCGGCTTTCCTATGATCAGCAGAACCTTGAATTTGCCAACATTCCGCCGCAGCTTGAGCTTTATGATCTTGGCGGCGGGACGTATGTGTATTTGACCAACGAGTTCAAGTGCATTGATACCGATGAGAAGGGAAACCTTATCGCCTCCTCCAAAATGGTAAAGGACGATAAGACCAACCGCATGTATATTTACGAAATAAACGGCAAGCCGCTGGTGGTGGATTACGGCGTATACTTTAAGGCCAAATCCGAATTCATTCAGCAGGAAGCCGCCAACGCCTCAAGCGGGCGGATAGCCGTTGCGGACGTTAACTACCTTGCCGAATACTTTGGCGATAATCCGCCCGAAAGCGGCTATGTCACCATAGACGAGGCAAGGACGATACTTGACAAGAAGATAGAGCGATTCACCGTTACCTATGACGGCACGGCGGTGCGCCCCTTCAAAACCGTTTCCAACAAAACATACATCTGGGGCAGCGATTCGCTGGGCAGGGATATGTTTATCCGCGTTATATACGGCGCAAGAATGTCCTTGCTGGTTGGCGTCGTTGCGGCGATAGTCAACTTCGTAATCGGCGTGCTGTATGGCGGCATAGCGGGCTTCTGCGGCGGCAGCGTGGACAACGTAATGATGCGCATTGTGGATACCATAAGCTCTATCCCCATGATGCTTTACGTTATTCTGATCATGGTGGTGATGGGGCCGGGGCTTCAATCCATAATACTCGCAATGGGACTTACGTACTGGGTCGATATGGCGCGCATAGTGCGCTCCCAGGTGCTGAGCATGAGGGAGCAGGAATTTGTGCTGGCGGCAACGCTGCTTGGCGTGCCCTCGCGCAAAATACTTACCCGCCACCTTATACCGAACGCCATGGGGCCCATAATGGTTTCAATAACCATGCAGATTCCGAGCGCAATGTTTACGGAAGCGTTTTTGAGCTTTATAGGACTCGGCGTATCCAAGCCCAAGGCTTCGTGGGGCGCGCTTGCCAACGCTGCGCTGCCGGGATTGTATACCAATCCTTATCAGCTTTTCTATCCGGCGCTGGTCATGAGCATAACAATATTGGCGCTCAATCTGTTCAGCGACGGGCTTAGGGATTCGCTTGACCCAAGGCTTAGGAAGTGAGGAACACGGATATGGCAAGAAAACTGTTATCTGTAAGGGATCTTAAAACGTCGTTCTTTACCCACGTTGGCGAGGTAAAGGCCGTGCGCGGCATAAGCTTTGACGTGAATGAGGGCGAAGTGCTTGGCATAGTCGGCGAATCCGGCTCCGGCAAAAGCGTTACCAGCCTTTCCATAATGGGCCTGCTTCAGTATCCCGGCCGGGTTGTAGACGGCGAAATACTGCTGAACGGCGAAGATATACTGACATACAGCAAGAACCAGATGCGTAGGGTTCGCGGCAAGGAAATAGCAATGATATTCCAGGACCCCATGACAAGCCTTAACCCGGTTTACACCATAGGCAACCAGATCATGGAGATGATACTGGAGCATGAAAAAATGAGCAGGCGGGAGGCCCGCGCACGCGCGATAGAGATGCTGAAGCTCGTTGGCATCCCCGCGGCGGAAAAGCGCATAGACAGCTACCCGCATGAGTTTAGCGGCGGCATGAGGCAGCGCGTTATGATAGCGCTTGCGCTTTCCTGCAACCCGAAGCTGCTTATTGCCGACGAACCCACCACCGCGCTTGACGTTACCATTCAGGCGCAGATACTCAACCTTATAAAAAAGCTGAATAAGCAATTCGGCATGACCACAATGCTCATTACGCACGACCTTGGCGTGGTTGCTACGGTTTGCGACAAGGTTGCCGTTATGTACGGCGGGCTGATAATGGAATACGGTACGGTGGATGAAATATTCTACCATCCGCGCCATCCGTACACCATGGGCCTGCTCGGCTCCATACCGCATGTGGACGGCGGGGAAAAGCGCAGGCTTATACCAATAGACGGCACGCCGCCTGACCTTATAAATCCGCCAAAGGGCTGCCCGTTCAGCACGCGCTGCAAATACTGCATGAACGTATGCACCCAGGAGCAGCCGCCATACTTTGCGGAAGATAAGCACAGGACAATGTGCTGGATGCTTGATGCCGACGCGCCCAAGGACAGCGACTATGAGATGAGGAAGGCTGGTGTTAACTATGGCAGGTGATAAGCTGCTGCAAGTTGAAAACCTGACAAAGTATTTCTATAAGCCGCAGGGTCTTTTCGGCGAAAAGAAGCAAACGGTCAAAAGCGTTGACCATATAAGCTTTGATATCATGCGCAACGAAACGCTGGGGCTGGTAGGCGAATCGGGCTGCGGTAAAACCACCGTAGGCCGCACCATAACACGGCTTTACGAGCCGACCGACGGCAAAATCATTTTTGACGGGAAGGACATAAGCCACCTTACCAAAAAGGAACTGCTGCCATACCGCAAAAAAATGCAAATGATATTCCAGGACCCGTATGCTTCGCTCAATGCGCGCATGACCGTTATGGACATAATACGCGAAGCTCTGGATCTTCATTCCGACCTTAAAACGAAGGAAGAAAAGAGCAAGCGGGTGTATGAATTGCTTGACCGTGTGGGGCTGATGCGCGAACATGCCAACCGTTATCCGCATGAGTTCAGCGGCGGCCAGCGCCAGCGTATAGGCATAGCGAGGGCGTTGGCGGTAGACCCCGAATTCATAGTATGCGACGAGCCCATAAGCGCGCTGGACGTTTCCATTCAGGCGCAGGTTGTAAACATGCTGGAGGATCTTCAGCGGGAGTTCGGACTCACCTATCTTTTCATAGCGCACGATCTTTCCATGGTGCGCCACATAAGCGACAGGATAGGCGTTATGTACCTTGGCAAGCTGGTTGAAATAGGTCCGAGTGAGGAAATATACAGCCATCACTTACACCCGTATACGGAGGCGCTGCTTTCCTCCGTACCGGTACCCGATCCGGAAAAGGCAAGGGCAAAGGAGCAGATAGTGCTTCAGGGCGATATACCAAGCCCCATTGACCCGCCCTCCGGCTGCCGCTTCCGCACGCGCTGCCCACGCGCCTGCGAACAGTGCGCCCAAGCTGAACCCGAACTGAAGCCCGTTGGCAATGATCATTTTGTTGCGTGCCATTTGGTTAATGCCGAATGATAACTATATTAACGCAATAACGAAAAAACAAGGAGGAAAAATCAAAATGAAACGTTTAGTTTGCTTTATGGTTGCCGCCGCGATGCTGCTTAGCCTTGCCGCGTGCGCACCCACAACGCAGCCGAACAACCCCGAGAACACCAATGCGGGCAACACTAACGACCCGGCACAGCCCGGTGACACCACCGTGACCCCCGCTGACGGCGAGGTTTCGGGCGACTATCTGGTTTGGAACATAGGCGTTGAATCCAAATCCTTTGACCCGCAGATAAATACTTCCAGCGCGGGCGGCAACATCGTATTCAATACTTTTGACGGCCTCGTGCGCGACACCGTGAACGGTATAGAGATGGCTACCGCCGAAAGCTATGAATTAAGCGCGAACGCAGAGGGCGTGGAGAACACCGTTTACACCTTCAAGCTGCGCAAGGATGCAAAGTGGTCCGACGGCCAAAGCGTTACCGCCCATGACTTTGAATACGCATGGAAGCGCGCCTGCTCCCCCGAGCTTGCGTCCACCTATGCATTCCTTGTAAACGATTATATAAAGGGTGCGCGTGAATACTTCTCCGGCACCGGCTCCCGCGACGACGTTTGCGTAAAGGCGCTGGACGATTACACCCTGCAGGTTGAGCTTATCCAGCCCACCGCGTACTTCCTTAACCTTGTCTCCTTCTACACCTATATGCCCTGCCGCGAGGATGTTGCCTCCACCGGCGAAGGCTGGGATAAGGATCCCGCCAAGTTCATATCCAACGGGCCGTTCTATCTTGCCGAATACAAAATAGGCTCCCACGTTCTGCTCAAGAAGAACGAGTACTTCTGGAACAAGGACAACGTTAAGCTTGCCGGCATAAAGGGACTGTTCATAACCGATGCCACCACCTCCCTGCAGGGCTATGAGGCGGGCGAGATTCAGATCACCAATATGCTGCCCGGTGAGGAGATATCCCGCCTGCTGGCAGAGGATCCCAACTTCACGAGCGAGCCTTCTCTTGGTCTGGTTTACGTTGCATACAACATGGACGCCGACCTTGTAAACGACATCAACGTGCGTAAGGCGCTTAGCCTTTCCATAGACCGCAAGCTGCTGTGCGATCAGGTGCTGCGCAACGGCGCCGTGCCCGCGACCGCGCTTGTAGCGCCCGGGTTTAAGCTTTCCACCGGCGAAAGCATGCGTGCAATGGATGAATTCGGCAACGTGATGACCGAATATGAAATCAATCCCAACGGCGCAGAGGTTGATAAGGCGCGCGAATATCTTGCCGCCGCAGGTTATCCCAACGGCGAAGGCTTCCCCGAAATCGAACTGCTGTATTACGAGAAGGGCAGCAACAGCCAGATCGCCGAGGCTCTTCAGCAGATGTGGAAGGAAAACCTTGGCATAAACGTAAAGCTGAAGGTTGAAGAGTTTGCCACCTATGCAAACACCATAAACTCCGGCAACTTTACGATAACCATTTACGACTGGGGCGCGGACTACAACGACCCCATGACGATGCTTTCCCTGTTCAGCGCCACCGGCATGAACGACTCCCGTTGGAGATATAAGGAGTACGCAGGCGTTCCCGATGACACCACGCTCAACCCCGAGAATAAGCCCTATGACGACGCCATTATAATGGCAAGCCAGACCCTGGGTACGGAGCGCGACGGCTACCTGAAGGAGGCCGAGGACGTGCTGATGAACAATATGGTAATATGCCCCCTGTACTATACGGTAGCGACCTATGTCGTGGACCACAGCAGGGTTACCGGCCCCGGCAGAACGCCGATAGGCATGTGGGACTTCCGGAACTTCACCATGATCGGTAAATAACGGCAATATTCCCGATTTGGGCCGCCCCCGCACATAAGTGCGGGGGCAATTTGGCTTTTATTGAAAAACACCGTGCATTCAAGCTTTCCTTTTGTGATATAATTATTCGGTAATTGCCTTGGCGCAAAAGAAAGGAGCCGGCGGTAATGTGGATCAGCGTTGTTGAGGACGAAAAAACATTAAATAATTTAATTACAAAATACCTTGAAAAAGAAGGATATAATGTGCGCAGCTATACCACGGGAGAGGACGCCTTATCCGGCATAAGCAAGCCCACCGATTTATGGGTGATAGACATTATGCTGCCCGATCTTGACGGCTTCAGCATTTTTAAGGAGGTCAAAAGCCGCGATAAGGACGTTTATACAATATTTATCTCCGCAAGGAATCAGGATATAGACCGCGTGGTTGGGCTTGAATTGGGCTGCGACGACTATATCCCCAAGCCGTTCCTTGTAAGGGAGCTGATTATAAAGGTGAACAAGCTGCTTAAGGCCGCGCCGCGCCATGCGGAAACGATTGAGCTGCCGCCGTATAAGATGGAGCTTGATAAGCACACCGTGCTTGAAAACGGGCAGCCCATAAGCCTTACCGTAAAGGAATACGATCTGCTGGCGTATTTTGCCGCAAACCCGGGCGCAATACTGAGCCGCACGGACATATTGAATAAGGTTTGGGGCTATGATTATTTCGGTACGGATCGCGTGGTGGACGACACAATAAGAAGGCTTAGGCGAAAGCTGCCCAAGCTTTTGCTGGATACGGTGTACGGCCTTGGTTACAGGCTGAATAAGGAGGAATCGTGAGCCGCTTTTCCGGAAGAGTATGGCTGCAGGATAAGCCGCTTGCATATCAGCTTTTTGTAAAGCTGTCCGTCTATTCGGCGCTTGTGGGCGCGGCGGCCATAGCGTATATGGCTGTATGCGTCTTTTCCGCAAAGCAGCTTACGGGCGAACAATGGGCCGAAATAGTTTGCCTGTTCATGATGGTGCTTATCGCTAATCTTTTCATTTCCCGCTCGATAACCGCGCGCATAACGGAGCCGTTTGAAAAGCTGGCCAAAAATATGGCGCGTATAAAGAACAAAAACTGGAAGGAAAAGATATATCAGGTCAACCGCAAGGATGAGATTGGCCGCATAATAAACGCACTTTCCGCCATTCAAACCAACGTAAACGAAATAAACGAGGATGAAGAGCTGTTTTACCAAAGCGTGTCCCATGGGCTTAAAACGCCTATAATGGTCATACAAAACTGCTGCACGGCGTATCAGGACGGTATATACGGCGACGAAGCCATAGACATAATTATGCACGAAAGCGTTGTGCTTGAGGCGGGGATAAAAAAGCTGCTCTATGTTTCCTCGTTTGACCACATGCTTGGCAAGAAGAACGAGTTTGTGGCGGTGGACATAGCTAAGCTGTGCGAGCAATGCGTTAAGCGCTTTGAAGCCAGCACCAACGGCGCAGCAATAGAGCTGGATGTGCCGCAGGGCATAATGATAAACGGCAATGCGGAGGCGCTGGAGACGCTTTTTTGCAACATAATAGAAAACGCCATACGCCACGTTAAAACAAAAATAAGAATATTCCTTAAAGAGGACGGCGCGAACTACATAATAGTTTTTGAAAACGACGGCAAGCCGATAGAGCAGAAAACCATGGAGATGCTGTTTGACAAATTCTATAAAGGACCAAAGGGCAGCTTTGGCCTGGGGCTGTACATTGCGCGAAAGATAGCCATTTTCCACGGCGGCGACATTTGGGCCGAAAACGTGGAAAACGGGGTGCAGTTCCATGTTGCGCTGAAAAAATATGCAGAGGAGGAAATTTGATATGAATTACGATCTTTTATACACAATGCTCAATACAGAATCCGTAAGCGGCGGGGAAATACCGCTGCAAAAAAAGGTTGCGGCGTATATGCGCGAAGCCGGCTTTAACGTGGATACGGACAAAACGGGTAACGTTATTGCCCACATTAACGAGGAAAGCGCCGTAAAGGTGCTGATGAGCGGGCACATTGACGAAATAGGTTTCCGCGTAACGTATATTAGCGAAAACGGCATGATACACGTTAATAAGGCCGGCTTTATACGCCCGGAGCTTATGCAGGGCAAGCGCGTGACGGTGCTGGGTAAAAAGCGCATAACGGGCGTTATGGGCATATTGCTCAAGGATGGAAACGTGCGCACGGATGTGGCGCTGAAGGATATGTATATAGACTGCGGCTTTACGACGGATAAGCAGGCGGCAGAATGGATAAAGCCGGGCGATTTCGTAACGTATACTTATGCATACGATATGCTGGAAAACAACTGCATAGCCGGCCGCGGGCTGGACGATAAGCTGGGCGCGTTCACCGTTATGCAGGCGCTTATGCGCGCGAAGGAGCTGGGCGCAAAGGTGGGCGTATATGCCGCCACAACAGTGGGCGAAGAAACCACAATGCGCGGCGCATACTTTGCCGCGGCACGCATCAAGCCAACGCTTGCCATAGCCGTGGATGTTATACATTCGTCGGACTACCCCGGATCCGATGTGGAGCGCTTTGGTAAAATAGACCTTGGCAAAGGGCCGGTGCTTGTGCGCAGCGCGTGCAGCAACGAACCGACCGTGCGCAGGATGGAGGACGCGGCAAAGAAGGCCGGCATAGCCGTGCAGTATGAAGTTGCGGGCGGCGTGACCGGCACGGATTCGGATAAAATGCACCTGAGCGCGGAGGGCATACCTATGGCGGTGCTGAGCATCCCGCTCAGATATATGCACAGCCCCAGCGAAGTGGGCTGCCTTACGGACGTGGAAGAAAGCATAGAGCTTTTGGCGCAGTTTATAGCCAGCCTTGACGAAAGCTTCACCGCTGATCCGTTTGAAATGTAAAAAAGGCGTTTAATATAACGGTATTCCGGCAATCCTCTCATCATAAAGATGGGAGGATTTTTTTATTATGAAAGCAAAGCGGAGGATAATACGGCTCATCGCCGCGGCATGCGCGGCGGCGGTGCTGAGTATGCAGGGCGCGGCGGGTGCGGCGCGGGCGGAGGCTATGGGCGGCATACTGAGGCTGCACATTATGGCAAACAGCGATTCCGCGGCGGATCAGCGCGCAAAGCTTGCCGTGCGGGACGCGGTGCTTGAAGCTATGGGCGGAATGCGCGGTTGCAAAAGCGAGGCGGAGGCGGAAATGATGCTTATGCAAAGCGGGGCGGAGGTTCTTCGCACGGCTGAGGATACGCTGAAAAAATGCGGCATGGAATACGGGGCGCAGCTTATCATAGGCGAATTTGAATTTCCGGACAGGGTATACGCGGGCATACTTTATCCCAAAGGAAAATACAGGGCGCTGAGGATAATTTTAGGCGAAGGAAAAGGGCATAATTGGTGGTGCGTAATGTTTCCGGTAATATGCATAGACGCGGGCGAAAAGGGGGAAATTGATATAAAAGGGCTTGAAATGAAAAGCTGGATAATAGAAAAGCTGAAAAGCATAGACGGAGGAAAGCTATGGAAAAAAATAATGCGAAGGCTTGGCTGAGCCTTGCCATGATATTCGCGCTGTGCCTATGCATAGGCGGCGAAAGCATAGCGGCAACGCTTAGGGTAGGATCGAGCGGGGAGGACGTGAAAACGCTGCAAACCAAGCTGAAACGCTGGGGCTACTACACGGGCAGTATAGACGGCGTGTTCGGCGCGGGCACGAAGAAGGCGGTTATAGCCTTCCAGAAGAAAAACGGCCTTACGCCGGACGGCATAGTGGGCGCGGCAACGCTGAAGGCGCTGGGGATGAGCGCATCTAACGGGTCGGGCTCGTCAAGCTCCAGCGGCACGAATACGGACGGCAACCTATATCTCCTCGCGCGGCTGGTTTACGGCGAGGCGCGCGGCGAACCGTATAAGGGGCAGGTGGCCGTTGCGGCGGTGGTACTGAACAGGGTGAAAAGCAGCCAGTTTCCGAACAGCGTAAGCGGAGTGATATACCAAAGCGGGGCGTTCAGCGTTGTGAACGACGGGCAGATAAACCTTACCCCCGATGAAACAGCGATAAAGGCCGCGCGGGACGCCATGAACGGATATGACCCGACAAACGGCTGTCTATATTACTATAACCCCGCAAAGACCACCAACCAATGGATGCTCAGTAAGCCGGTGCTTTTGGTGATAGGCAACCATTCATTCTTCAAATAAGGAGGGGGCATATGGACGAGAAGATAAGGCGCGAGGAAATGAGCGATATAGACGCCATGAACGCCATGGAAGAAATAGACCGCATAAGTACGGGCGAAGGCGCGGACGAGCTGAACGGAGTATGGAGCAGCGCAGGGCCGCGCGGAATATCGGACGGGGTGATGGATAACATGGAACAGATACCGCCCGATGAATTTGAGCAGGGACAGCCGGCCGAACCCATGCGAGAGCGGCGCGGCGGCGGTGGCGGAATATGGCGCGCGGTCGGGCGCATAGGCGTGCCGGTGCTGCTGGCGGTTGCGCTGGCGGCAACAGCCGTGTGGGGAGACGGGCAAAGGGCCCTTGCCGAAGGATATAAGCAGAGCAGCGAAAACATGTATCGCCGCGCGTTTACGGAGCTGTGCGACGACATGAGCAATATGCAGACCGCGCTCGGCAAGCTGCGCGTGGCAGGCAGCGGCGGGCAATACATGCTGCTGCTTGACGATATATGGCGGCTTTCGGGTTCCTGCGTGAGCCTTATGAGCCAGATACCGTCGTCCCACATAGATACGGCGGAGCTGAACAGCTTTGTTGTGCGCATAGGGGATTACGCCCGCGCGCTGAGCAAAAAGGCGCTCAATGACGAGGAGCGCACCGCGGAGGACGAGGAGCAGCTTACCGCGCTTTACGATTCCTGCGCAAGGATAAGCCGCGAGCTGAACGACCGCCTGAGCATAGGCGACGTACCCACCGCCGCCGTGACCAACGAAGGCTATTACGAAAGCGCATATGCTCAGGACGTTAAGCAGAGCGACGATATAGACAAATTCCCAACCCTTATTTACGACGGGCCCTTCAGCGAAAGCAGCGAAAAGCGCGAAGCAAAGGGACTGGGCACGGATGAAATTGACAGGGAAACGGCGCGGGCGACCGCGGAAAGGCTGACCGGAACGGACCGCATGGAGGACGCGGGGGAGACGGAAGGCACCATAGCAAGCTGGGACTTCACCGCAACCGATGAACAGGGGCGCGAAACGGGAATATCCATAGCCAAGCGCGGGGGAAAGATAGTTTGGTTCATGGGCAGCGCGGCGGGCGGCGAAAACCAAATGCCGGACGAGGCCACGCGGGAGCGCATGAAGCAGGCCGCGCTTGAATGGCTGGGCAAGGCGGGGTTTGATGATATGCACGCAACATATGCGCAGTATTACTCCGGCGCGGGGGTGATAAACTTTGCCGCGACCAAGGACGACATAATACTTTACAACGACCTTGTGAAGGTTTGGGTGGACATTGAAACGAATGAAGTTATAGGCGCGGACGCGCGGAACTATCTTTTCAGCCATACGGAAAGGGAAATGCCAACCCCTTCGGTAAGCCCCGAAGAAGCGGAGGCGAAGGTGAGCGTTAATCTTGAAATAGAATCAAGAGAGCTTGCGCTTATTCCCATCACCGTTGAGACGGAGCGGCTGTGCTACGAGTTCAAGGGCCGCTGCGGGGAGGACGAATATATTGTTTATATAGACGCGCAAACGGGAGCCGAGCAGCAGATATTCGTTATTATAAACACCGAAAACGGGCAGCTTACAGCCTGAATTTGGCACAAAAAGCAAAAAAACCGAAAAATTGAGGGACTTTTATCGCTAAGCATTGACAACGGGCGAAAGGCAGTTAAAATATAGAAAACTGCCGCGGGAGAAACGCACATGTTCAACGCTTACGCCCAAGTTACCGCCGCATTAGACCGCGCCGTTACGGGACTGCCCGCCGGGCGGTCTAAAGCCGTTTATGCAAAAAACTGCCATGCTATAGTCCCCTGCACGGATGAAGCATACGCAAATGATATTGCCGCGCGCTGCCGCGAAGCCGTGGGCTGCACGGCGGAGATAACAGGGAAAAGCATAGCCGTAGCGCTTGACGCAAATACGCTTGCTTCGCTTTTGCGAAAAGCCATGGCGGATGCAGAGCAGAGCGAGCGTGAGCCGGACGGCGATACGGACGAAGGCTATGCCGAGCTGAAGCTTATGACCCTTGCGCGCAAAGGGGACAGGGGGCTTTGTGATACGGACGGCATAAAGCGTGCGGCGTGGCTGCTTATGGGCGTCACGGCATATCCGCAGGATGCCAAACGTACAGCGGCACGCATGAAGGAAGCGGCGCTTGCCGTTCGTGAGATGCTCAAGGATATCCCGACCAAGGAGCGGGAGAGCATACGCCGCGAATGCGGGCTTATAGGCATGGCCGGCAGCGCGCTGATGAGCGCGGGCAGGAAGATAATAGGTTTATAATAAGAGATATAAGAAACAAGGAGGATGGGGGAAATGACCATTCAATGGCTGGGACACAGCTGCTTTTTGATGACTACGGACAAGGGAACGCGCATACTTTGTGACCCGTGCGACGCGGCTACGGGCTACGAAATTGCGCCGCAGGAATGCGACATACTGACAATAAGCCACGATCATCACGACCATAATTATGCTGCGCTTGCGCTGGGCAACCCCGTAAGGATAGACAAAAGCGGGGAATACAGGGCGGGCGACGTGCGCATAAGCGGCATAAGCACATATCACGACCACGACGGCGGCAAAAAGCGCGGCAATAACATAGTTTTCGTATTTGAATTTGACGGCATGCGCATAGCCCACATGGGCGATATAGGCGAGGTGCCGGACGAAGCCACAATGGCACGCATGGGCAGAATAGACGTTATGCTCATACCCGTGGGCGGAGTATATACGATAGACGGCGAAGAGGCGGAAACAATAGTTGAAGCGATAAAGCCGAAGGTGGTAATACCCATGCACTATAAAACGCCCGCGCTTAAATTTGAGCTGAACGAGCTTGGGGACTGCATAAAGCTGATAAAGAACAGGCCGGTGCATTACATGCGCAGCAGCACCGCGCACCTTAGCGCGGATACGCTGGGGAGCGACAGGGTGATAGTGCTGGACTACTCAAAGGAATAAATATGGAAGGAAGATCATTCGCCGCGCACGATTCGCGGCAGCTGCGGTATAGGTTCCCCTTCGGCGCGGTAACGGAAGGCGAAAGGATAACGCTGAATATAGATTGCGGCGCGGACGTGCGCGATGCAAAGCTGAGAATATGGACGGAAGGGCGCGAGCGCATAGAGCACGGCGTGCGCACGGATGCGGGCTTCAGCTTCACTTTTTACGCGGGCACGAGCGGGCTTGAATGGTATTACTTCCTGCTGGATACCGACGAGGGCGGCTATATACTGGGGAGCGATTCCCCGCTTGGCTGCGGCGGCAGCCGAATATTCACGCACGACCCGAACTCCTGGCAGATAACCGTATACGAACGGGAATTTGAAACGCCCAAGGCCGCGGAGGGCGCGACGGCGTATCAGATTTTCCCGGACAGGTTCAATAGAATTGGCCGCGGCGGGCTTGCGCGCACAGGCAGGCGGGAAGAGCTTGGCTGGACAACCGTGAAGCACGAGGACTGGAACGAGGAGGTGCTTTGGACGCCGCTGCCCGGGCAGAAGGATTACGACCCGTGCGACTTTTACGGCGGGGACTTTGAAGGGATAGAGGCTAAGCTTGACTACCTGCAAAGCATTGGCGTTACGCTGATATATATGAACCCCGTGTTCGAGGCGCAGTCCAACCACCGCTACAACACCGGCGATTATCACCGCACGGACGATATGCTGGGCGGGGAAGAAGGGCTGAAAAAGCTCATCCGCGCGGCAAGGGCGCGGGGGATAAGCATTATGCTGGACGGCGTATTCTCCCACACGGGGGACGAAAGCGTGTATTTCAACCGCAAGGGGAATTACCCGGGGCTGGGCGCGTATCAGGGCGAGGGCTCGGCATACTATGATTGGTACGAGTTCAGCCGTTTTCCCGATAAATACGGCTGCTGGTGGGGCTTTAAGTCGCTGCCCGAGGTCAACGAGAACAACCGCGGCTATATGGCGTTCGTCGCGGGGGTGATAGACCATTATGCAAAGCTTGGCATAGAAAGCTGGCGGCTGGACGTGGCGGACGAGCTGCCGGATGAGTTCATCGCCTTCCTGAGGCGGGAGCTGAAGGCGCGGGCGAAGGACGGCATACTTATAGGCGAGGTTTGGGAGGACGCAAGCACCAAGCAGGGCGGCTGCGGGCGGCGCAGATATACCGACGGGCGGGAGCTTGACGGCGTTATGAACTACGTTTTTGCGGACGCGGTAATTTCCTTCCTTACGGGGAAGCAGGATGCCGAGGCACTTTGCCTTGCGCTTACGGCGCTTAGGCAGAATTATCCAAAGCCCTTTTATGATTCCTGCCTGACCATGCTTTCAAGCCACGATACGGTAAGGCTTCTCACGGTGCTTGCCGGCGCGCCGGACAGGCGCAGCGTTTCGCGAGAGGTGCAGGCGCACTTCGTGCCGGAGGAAAGCAGGCTTAATACGGCGAAAAAGCTTATGACGCTCGCGCAGCTGATTCAGCTTACCCACCCGGGCATACCGTGCATATATTACGGGGACGAGGCCGGCATGCAGGGCATGGCGGACCCGTTCAGCAGGCGGACTTATCCATGGGGCAAGGAGGATGCGGAAATAAAGGGCCGCTTTACGGCGATAGCCTCCGCACGGAAGGACAGCCGCGCAATACGATACGGCAAGTGCGCATTCGCCGCAAAGGATAAAGACGTGTTCATGATAGCCCGCTACGACGGCAATGAGACAGCCCTAAGCATAGTAAACCGGAGCGGTGAGGTAAAGCGGGTTGCCGTAAGCGCGGCCGATTTTACCCAAGGGCCGGACACGGACGGGCTGAAAATGCCCAACAGCATGACAGACGCGCTTACAGACAGGCGGTATGAAAGCGAAAACGGCACGCTAAACATTGAATTGGGGCCATATTGCGGGGCGTTATTGAAATAATCCCAGCAATATGGTAGAATATAGCCACGAAAAGAAACGCACCGTAAGGGGCGAAGAATATTACAACGGAGGATTAACAAAAATGATCGAAAAGACCATGACAATCGAACAGATACTGCGCACGGATGCGGGGCTGGCGGACATACTGCTTTCAAGCGGCATGCATTGCCTTGGCTGCGTAATGGCGAGCGGCGAAAATTTGGAGCAGGCCTGCGCGGTGCACGGCATAGATGCGGACAAACTGACTAAGCAGCTCAATGACTACCTTGCCAACAAATAATTCCCGCGCGGTGCTGTTAAAGCTTGTGAGGGGGGCTGCGGTTGCAGCCCTTTATGCATTGTTCACGCTTGCAATCGCGCCCATAAGCAGCGGGCTTATGCAGCTTAGGCTGTCCGAAGGGCTGTGCGTGCTGCCGTATTTTGCGCCGGAGATGGCAATTGGCCTTTTCGTCGGCTGCGCGGCGGCGAATATGCTTACCGGGGCAATGTGGTTCGATGTTGTGTTCGGCAGCCTTGCAACGCTTATTGCCGCGCTTATAACGGCATACATGGGCAAAAAGGGCATGAGCAAATGGCTTGCGCCGCTGCCCGCGGTTGTTATGAACGCGCTTGTTGTGGGCGCGGTGCTGTGCTACGGCTATCGGGTAGGTGTAAGCTATCCGGTCTGCGCGCTGTACGTGGGCGCGGGGGAGGCCATAAGCTGCTACGCGGTGGGCATGCCGCTTTTGGCTGCATTGAATCCGATAAAAAAACGCCTGTTTGGCTAAGAAAAAGAAGGATTGGATTGCACTCTTTCTGCCCAAATTTAAGATAAAATTGCCTAAATTTTGCACTTGCGCTGCACTTTTGGGCGGGTTATAATGTTTACGATGAAAGAATTGTCAAGGGGCGGCCCCCAAGGCAGTTCTTTTTTTATGTTATGCTTTAGTTAAAGCTGCGTACTTGACAGGCTTCGGTCTTAATTGAGTTTTTCAGTATTTGCGGGGTAGAGGCATGGGAATTATAAAAAACGATATACCTATATTGGAGTTTGATACGGAGCAAAAGGCAGTAATAAGCCCCGTTCATGAAAATTTGAATCTCAAGCTTCCTAAGAAATGCGTGTTTGCATTCCTTGGCAATTATATAGACGAGTATGCTTACAAAACCGATACCAAGCAAGTAGCGTCGTTCATCAGTGCCACCAAGAATTACCCTGTTTATATAACAAAATATAAAGGGGAGGGAATCGTTCTTTGTCAAGCCCCCGTCGGTGCGGCGGCGGCTGTTCAAATACTTGATTGGCTAATAGGCTATGGGGTCTGCGAAATCATTTCCGCCGGCAGCTGCGGCGCCCTTGAGCATTTTGAGGAAAGCACGTTTCTTATACCAAGTAAAGCATTGCGTGATGAAGGAACATCATATCACTATGCGCCGCCTTCACGCTTTATGGAAATCAGCAAAAGAGCAAGAAGGGCTATTGAAAAAACGGTGCTTGAGCACCATATGAAATATCAGGAGGTCATAACATGGTCAACAGACGGCTTTTTCCGTGAAACAAAAGAAAAAGTAGAGTATCGTAAAAGCGAAGGCTGCTCCGTTGTAGAAATGGAGTGTTCGGCGCTTTCGGCGTGTGCGGCTTTCAGAAAAGCTACATTTGGAATGATATTATATACGGCAGATAGCCTTGCCGATGTTGATAAATACGACGAACGGCATTGGGGCGGCAATGCATACGAATATGCGCTTACATTGTGTTTGGATGCGGTATTGGCCTTATAATGCCCGATTTGCCGAACCGGCAAAGGGCGCGCTTCTGTACACCTTTCGGTGTACCGCGCGGGCATCCCTTGCCTCTCCCTTTGGGAGAGGTGGCCGAGCGCAGCGAGTGCCCGAAGGGGAGACGAACCCGGGAAAACATCTTGCCTCTCCCCTTGGGAGAGGTGGCCGAGCGCAGCGAGTGCCCGAAGTGGAGACGTACCCGGGAAAACATCTTGCCTCTCCCTTTGGTGTACCGCGCGGGCATTCCTTGCCTCTCCCCTTGGGAGAGGTGGCCGAGCGCAGCGAGGACGGAGAGGGCAAACAATGACCATACCCAAAGGATAACACCCAAGGAGATTTTGCGATTCTCCAACCGTGATATCGACAGAAATTTCCGTAATGTGTGTGAACAAATTGATATTATCATTCAAAAAAGACTGCAAGACCCTCTCAGTCACCTGCGGTGACAGCTCTCCCAAGGGGAGAGCCAAGGGGCTGGCACCCCTTTACATAGTATGTTGGCATGAGAAATGGAGCGTATCTGTATTGATACGCTCCATTGACTGTTTTATGAACACCCATCTAAGCGTGGGGGTTATTTATTGCTTGCCGGTTTTGATTACACAAGGCTTATGCCCGTCATTTCACTTGGCTGGGGCAGGCCCATCAGCTTCAGCATTGTAGGGGCAACGTCCGAAAGCTTGCCGCCTTCGCGGAGCGTCGCGCCTTTGTACGCGGGGTCGATTAGTATAAGCGGCACGGGGCTTGTTGTGTGCGCGGTGAAGGGCGTGCCGTCCGCCTCAGCCATCAGCTCGCAGTTGCCGTGGTCCGCCGTAAGTATCGCGCGGCCGCCGTTTGCAAGTATTGCGTCTATCACGCGCGCCGCGCATTCGTCAACGGTGTGCACGGCCTTTACAGCCGCTTCCATAACGCCGGTATGGCCTACCATGTCGGGATTGGCAAAGTTGAGTATCATCATGTCGTACTTGCCGCTGTTTATGCGCTTCACGGCCTCTTCCGTGACCTCATACGCGCTCATTTCGGGCTTCAGGTCATATGTGGCCACCTTGGGGGAGGGGATAAGCGCCCTGTCCTCGCCGGGATTGGGGGCCTCCACGCCGCCGTTGAAGAAGAACGTAACGTGCGCGTACTTCTCCGTTTCAGCTATCCTCAGCTGCGTAAGCCCATGCGCGGACACATATTCGCCAAGCGTATTCGTGAGCGTTTCCGGCTTGAATGCAACCATCAGCTTATCCTCAAACGTTTTGTCGTATTGCGTCATGGAAACATAGTTAAGCGGGAAGCAGCCGTTCCGCCTTTCAAAGCCCGTGAAATCATCGAAAAGGTATGCGCGGGTAATCTCGCGTGCCCTGTCCGGACGGAAGTTGAAGAATATAACGCTGTCGTTCGCTTCAACCTTGGCTACCGGCGCGCCGTTTTCGGTTATGACCACAGGCACGACGAATTCGTCCGTAACGCCCGCGTCGTATGAATCCTGCATGGCCTTCACGGGGTCTGCCGCGTATACGCCTTCGCCGTATGTCATTGCGGCATAGGCCTTTTCAACGCGCTCGAAGCGGTTGTCCCTGTCCATTGCATAGTAGCGGCCCATTACGGTTGCAATCTTGCCGCAGCCAAGCTCGTTCAGCTTGGATTGAAGCTGCTCAATGTATCCCTTACCGCTTTCGGGCGGAACGTCGCGCCCGTCCATAAAGCAATGCACATACACCTTTTCAAGCCCCTTTTGCTTTGCAAGCTTTATAAGGGCATAAAGATGGTTCAGGTGGCTGTGCACGCCGCCATCGGAGCACAGGCCGAAAAGGTGCAGCTTTGTGCCGCGCTGCTTGCAGCTGTCCATGGCCGCATTGAACGCGGGATTTTCAAAAAAATCGCCGTCCTGTATTGATTTGGTTATGCGCGTTAGCTCCTGATAAACTATCCTGCCCGCGCCAAGGTTAAGATGGCCAACCTCGCTGTTGCCCATTTGCCCTTCCGGCAGGCCAACGGCAAGGCCGCTTGCGGCTATCTGCGTATGCGGATATTCATTCCAAAGCTTTGTTATGTTCTTCACGCCGTCCGTCTTTACGGCGTTATATTTGCTCTCCTCCCTTATGCCGAAGCCGTCCAGGATTATGAGCGCAGTCATTTTCTTCATAACCGTATAGTCCTTTTTATTTATCGTAATGCACTATGGCGGCAAAATCGTTCGCCTTCAGGCTTGCCCCGCCTATAAGGCCGCCGTCTATTTCGCTCATGGCCATAAGCTCCTTCGCGTTCTGCGGCTTCATGCTGCCGCCGTACTGTATGCGCAGCTTGTCCGCCGCCGCGCCGAACATGCGGCGCACCTCGGCGCGGATAACGGCTATTGTGTCGTTTGCCTGTGCGCTCGTTGCGGTGCGGCCCGTGCCTATTGCCCATATGGGCTCATATGCCAGCACAACGCGCTCCGCGTCCGCCTCGCTCATGCCGCAAAGGGCCTTGTTTACCTGCGCGGATACTATTTCATTTGTGCTGCCGCTTTCGCGCTGCTCCAGCGTTTCGCCAACGCATATTATGGGCGTTATGTCCGCCGCAAGCGCCGCGCGGGCGCGCTTATTCACGGTTTCGTCCGTTTCTCCGAAGTATTGCCTGCGCTCGCTGTGGCCAACTATAACGTATTCGACGCCAAGCTCCTTCAGCATGGCTGTGCTTACCTCGCCGGTGTATGCGCCGCTCTTTTCCCAATGCACGTTCTGCGCGCCAAGATGGATTTCGCTCCCGCAAAGCGCGTCCTTTGCCGCGGCAAGGCAGCACGCGGGCGGGCAAACCACCACGTCGCACGCTTCGTTTGCAATCAGCGGCTTAAGTTCGCCTATCAGCTTCGCCGTTTCGCTCGGCGTCATGTTCATTTTCCAGTTTCCGGCTATTATCGGCTTTCTCATAAAATTGAGCCTACCTTTCAATAAACTTATTTGTCGTTCAGCGCGGCTACGCCGGGCAGAACTTTACCTTCCAGGAATTCAAGGCTTGCGCCGCCACCGGTGGAAATATGGGTCATCTTGTCCGCATAGCCAAGCTTCTTCACAGCGCTTGCGCTGTCGCCGCCGCCTATTATGGTGGTGCCGCCGCACTCTGCGCAGGCCTTTGCCACGGCTTCGGTACCCTTGGCAAATTCGGGGAATTCAAATACACCCATTGGCCCGTTCCAAATAACGGTTTTTGCGTTCTTGATTTCGGCGGCGAACAGCTCGCGCGTTTTTTCGCCTATGTCAAGCCCCTGCCAGCCCGCGGGAATTGCATTCGCGGCAACGGTCATGTGCTCCGCATCGGCGGCAAATGCCTTTGCAACCACCGTGTCAACGGGCAGCAGCAGCTTAACGCCCTTTTCCTTTGCGGTTTCCATAAGCTGCTTGGCTAAGTCTATGCTTTCCGCATCCAGCAGGGAATCGCCTATTTCGTAGCCCATGGCCTTGAAGAAGGTGTATGCCATGCCGCCGCCTATAAGCAGCGTGTCGCACTTGTTGAGCAGGTTGGTTATAACGCCTATCTTGTCCGCAACCTTTGCGCCGCCCAGTATCGCCACGAACGGCCTTTTGGGGTTTTCGAGCGCGCCGCCCATTATGCTCAGCTCCTTGCCGATAAGGAAGCCCGCCACCGCCGGCAGGTACGCCGCAACGCCCGCGGTTGAAGCATGGGCGCGGTGCACGGTGCCGAAAGCGTCGCTTACATATATTTCCGCAAGGGAGGCCAGCTTCTTGGCAAATTCGGGGTCATTCTTCTCCTCCTCCTTATGGAAGCGGAGGTTTTCAAGCAGCAGTATCTCGCCATCCTTCAGCGCGGCGGCCTTCCTTTCGGCTTCCTCTCCTATGCAGTCCGAAGCAAAATATATGTTCACGCCCGGCAGCAGCTCCTTAAGCCGCTTCGCCACCGGCGCAAGGGAAAACTCCTTCTTCACTTCGCCCTTGGGGCGGCCGAGATGCGAGCAGAGTATTATCCGCGCGCCCTGCTCAAGCAGATAGTTTATCGTGGGCAGGCTGGCGGTTATGCGCTTATCGTCGCTCACGTTTCCGTTTGCATCCAGCGGAACGTTGTAGTCCACGCGCACAAGCACGCGCTTGGAGCGCACGTCAACGTCTTTTACCGTCTTTTTCATAAGTAAGTCCTCCTTGTTTGTTGTGATCTAAATTTAAGGCCGAGGCCTATGCTTCCGCCTATATTTTAGCATATTATTATGGTAATGCAAATTCGTTAAATGTGCTTTTGCATTTTGTTCATGCTGTGTTATAATTTTATGTATGAAAAAGTTTTTTTTGCAGACCATTGCGGCAGCTGCCGCGCTTATGGCAATACTTATTCTTTCCGCCTGCGGGGCGAAGGACGAAACGCCTGCCCTTGCGGATGCGGCTGCGTCCGCTGCGCCGGAAGGCACGGCTGCGCCCGATGCGGAAGCTACGCCAGCCGCATACGGTGCTAATGCATCCGCCTGCGTTACCGCCACGGCGGCATATTCATATGCGGATGGCGATAAGACTAAGCTTTACGCCGCGGTGGAATACCAAAACGACGGGGATTGCCCGATAGCTGTTTCAAACGTGAAGCTTACCATCACGGCCGCGGGCGCAAGCGAAACGGTGGAATTTGTGCCGGAACTGAGCGATTATATCGTGCTGCTGCCGGGGGAGACGGGATATATCGCCCGCTGGCTGGGCGAAACGACAATACCCGCCGGTGAGGCGATAACGCTTAACGCTTCGCTTACCGCCCAAAAGCGGGACGAGCGCGGCGCGCGCATAACGGTGGACAATTTGTACATTGCGGACAATTATCCTTCCGTAACAACGATTTCGGGCAGGCTGACCTGCCAAGAGGGGCGCGCATGCGCGGCAAACATGATATTCGCCGGATTTTATGACGAAAACGGCAGGTTTATCGGCGCATGGTATTTTTCAAAAAACGCCCTGTTCGAAGGCGGGGACAGCAAGAATTTTGTTGTTGACATGAACGATTTCCCCATAGCCAAGCTTTCCGAAAAGGCCGCGGACGTGCGCGGCATAGGCTTCGGCTTCGATTTTTAAGCACAAAAGCATATATATCGGCCCTTCCGCAGATAATAAGCAAAAAACGGAAGGGCTTTTTTGATATATGAAAACGAAAAAACTGCTGCTTATCGCGCTGAGCGTGCTGGCGTGCGCGGCGCTGTGCGCGGTGCTGTACTTTGCGTTCGTATCCCCGCCGGGGGAAAACAGGCTTGCAGGCGCGCGGTTCGTAAAGGCGGGTGCATATGAGCTGCGCCGCTGAACCGCGCCCCTGCTTCACCCGCCTGCCGCAGGAGCTGATATCCCCCGGCGGCACCGGCCTACCGAACGACAGGGAAAAAAGGGCGGGGGAAGGACGGAAAAACGGGGATGCCGATGCTTTTGATACTGCCGGAAATATGATATAATATCAATGTGAAGGGAGCAAAAGTATGCAGAACGATTACAAATATGTTGCCCAGGTAGCATCGACAATGGCCATGGAGGGAATGAAACTGAGCGAAAGCGAGCTGAAGCGAGTGCAGGACTGCGCAAGCGGACGCCAGTCGACCTCAAATGCCATAAAGGAACTTGTTGATCAATATACGGTGAAATAGGGGAAGCAATATGCGCGATTATGAATATGAACATGATTCAACATATTGCTACCCCGAATCTAAAGTACTTAAAAATAAGCTGAATATAAAAGATGCTTCAAAACTTATTGAAGCGGAGCGGAATATAACGGCAATAAGAATATTGGAACTAAAACTTGAGCCTCCCAACGGAGAGCTAAACGCTGGGTATTATAAAGCACTGCATTACCACATATTCCAAGATATATACGAATGGGCAGGGAAAACAAGAACGGTGAACATTTCAAAAGGTTCAAGCTTCTGCTCATTTCAATACATAGATTTACAACTCGATGAGCTGTTCCAAAAACTTAATATGAATATCCCGGCTATGATGCAGCAGGATTCGATTTATTTGGAATTAGCTTACTATCTTTCGGAATTGAACGCTATACATCCTTTTAGAGAAGGCAACGGAAGAACACAAAGAGCGTTTATAGAGATACTTGCTGCGAGATTGGGCTGGGAAGTGGATTTTTCATCCGTTTCGGCTGAAGAAATGATAACGGCAAGCATAAATTCGTTCTATGGCGATTACGATTCAATAAATCAAATGATGCGGCGCATAACCCATCGGGCATAATCCTTCCCCATAATGCCAATACTCTTTATATGAGTTCGGCGTTATGGCAGAAGGAGGCTAAGAATGAAGAACGAACGTATATCCTCGGCGAAGGAAAAGGATTATCAGCGGCGCGTTAACGAGCGGATGCCCAAAAGCAAAACGCTTTCCCAATGCATCCGCGCTTTTGTGTCCGGCGGAATAATATGCTGCATAGGTCAGCTTATACACGATTTTGCAAAGCTTACGCTAAATTACAGCGAATCAAACGTTGCAGCGTTTACGGCGATAGTGCTGGTGTTTATAGGGGCAACGCTTACGGGCGTTGGCATATACGATAAAATAGGCGCGTGGGCGGGCGCGGGCAGCGTGGTGCCCATAACCGGCTTTGCCAATTCAATAGTGTCCCCCGCGATGGAGTTCAAACGGGAAGGCTATGTGCTTGGCCTTGGCGCCAAGCTTTTTTCGATAGCGGGGCCGGTGCTTGTTTACGGAATAAGCGCAAGCGTTATAGTGGGCATAATAACCTGCCTTATAACGGGCCGGTTTTAGCGGAGGGATAGGCGTATGCGTACAAAATGCAAAGGTAAATCAACCGTTTTCTTTGCCGACCCGCCGCGCATCATTTCAGCCGGAACGATAGTTGGCGACGTGGAAGCGAAAGGCCCGCTCGGCAGCTATTTCGACATTGCCCTTGAGGACGACACCTGGGGCGAGGGTACATGGGAAAAGGCCGAAAGAAAAATGTTTGAACATGCGGTGCGTACAGCCGTTGAAAAGGGCGGCTTTACGCCAATGCAGGTGGACATATTGCTGGGCGGAGATCTGCTGAACCAGATAATATCCGCAAACTTTGCGGCAAGGGAGCTTGAAATACCGTTCCTTGGGCTTTACGGCGCGTGTTCCACAATGGCCGAAGGAATGCTGATAGGTTCCATGCTTATAGACGGCGGCTTTGCGGACAGAGTAGCCTGTGCCGCAAGTAGCCATTTTTCCACGGCGGAGCGGCAGTACAGATTGCCGCTGGAGATGGGCTCGCAGGCCGTGCCCACAAGCCAGCGCACCGTAACCGGCGCGGGCTGCGCGCTTTTGAGCGGCAGCGGCTGCGCGGACAAAGGCTCGCTTTCAAGCGTATGCATAGCGGGCGGGGTGATAGGCAGGGTTGTTGACCTTGGCATAACGGATGCGGCGAACATGGGCGCGGCAATGGCTCCCGCGGCGGCGGATACGCTAAAACGCCACCTGTTCGATACTGGGCGCACGGTTGAGGATTATGATTTGATAATCACGGGCGATCTCGGCTCCTTCGGCAGCGAGCTTTTCCTTATGCTGCTCAACGATGCCGGTATAGACGCCGGAACGCGGCACCTTGACTGCGGCAACATAATATTTTCCGCCGAACAGAACGCTGTGTGCGGCGGCAGCGGCTGCGGGTGCAGCGCAGTTACAATGAATGGATATATACTGCCGCGCATGGATGCGGGCGAATACAATAGAATATTGTTCATGGCCACGGGCGCGCTGATGAGCCCCACGGCGGGGTTGCAGGGCGAAAGCATACCGGGCATAGCGCACGGCGTGGTGATAGAAAGGAGATAAGCGATGGAGCTTTCCGCATACATTTATGCGTTTATTATAGGCGGGGCGATATGCGTAATAGGCCAGCTTTTGATAAGCCTTACGCGCCTCACCAGCGCAAGGGTGCTGGTGCTGTTCGTTGTGAGCGGCGTGGTGCTCACGGGGCTTGGGCTATATGAGCCGCTTGTGCGCCTTGCGGGGGCGGGGGCCACGACTCCGCTTACGGGCTTCGGCTATGCCCTTGGCAAGGGCGCGATAGACGGCGCAATGGAGGACGGGCTTATGGGCGCGTTCACCGGCGGCATAAAGGCCACCGCCGGCGGTGTTGCCGCGGCAATAGTGTTCGGCGCGCTCAACGCGGCAATATTCACGCCAAAGACGAAAAAGTAGGGGAAATAAAGTGGCTCAATTTAGCTATTCCCCTTTCGTCACGGCTTGCGCCGCGCCACTTTCCCCGCACGCGGGGACAGCTTTCGGTGCAGATATTAGCTTACATTTGACTTTCCAAAGGCTCCCCGCACGGGGGAGCTGGACAGGTTACAATACGAAGTGCAACACCGCCCAAAAAAGAAAGACAACGTGAA
>OFMM01000438.1_pt1 | contig 27850 bp, 16 predicted proteins | sample 1541811 | NCBI WGS metagenome assembly OFMM01 (sample SAMN04209246, study PRJEB22552) | human gut metagenome | biome: gut; material: feces | host: Homo sapiens | place: USA: Oklahoma
CCCGTCCCCTTTGTCACTTCGTGACATTTCCCCACACCGTGGGGAATCACCCTTTACAAGGGAGCCTTTTGACATTTCCCCACACTGTGGGGAATCACCCTATTTGATGTAGCCTGAAAGCGGCTGCAATGTAAATTCGGCAGTCGAAAGAGTCATTTATGCAAAAAATCCGCGCTTTTTGCCGCAATTTCGAAATTTCGGCAGATTGACGAATAATTAACATATCGATTATTTATTTTGACGGAGTAATCATCAATATATTGTGTAGTTGCTCATTTACACCCCACAGATGTATTCGTCATTTTTTCAATTTCGCGGCTGTTTGGGTTAACAAATTTAAATAATAGTTAAAAAACATCTAAGCGTCCGCAATTTTGAGTTCGATTTGTTTGCCGCGTCGTATTTTTGCGTTGACAAGAGTCTTTTTTGTGCTATAATTACAAGTGAACGGTAATTCACTACACGTGGTTATCTATGGTGCGCCGCTTTTGCGCAGCACCGTTTCGTTAATTTTATTAAACGGAGGTCACGATATGGACACAAGATTTGCAATTTCGGAGTACAATGACGCTGTTGCAGTCAACAAAGAGCTTGATGAGCTTATTAAAAAGCCGATTTACACCATCAAGCCGGAGGCTCTTAAAAAATACGAGGATGAGTATTACAACAAAAAGTGCCTCAAATCAAAAGCGCAGATTGAGGAAGCTCGCCAGATAATCCCCGGCGGCGTTCAGCATAACCTTGCTTTCAACTATCCCTTCCCGCTTGTTTTCACAAAGGCAGAGGGTGCATATCTCTATGACGTTGACGGCAACAAGTATTTTGACTTCCTTCAGGCAGGCGGCCCGACTGTTCTCGGCTCCAACCCGAAAGCTGTTCGTGAGCAGGTCATCGACCTCCTTAATACTTGCGGTCCCTCAACCGGACTTTTCCACGAGTTTGAGTACAAGCTCGCCAAAAAGATTTCCGACAGCGTTGAAACCGTTGATATGTTCCGTATGATGGGCTCGGGTACCGAGGCTTGCATGGGTGCGGCTCGTATCGCGAGACTTGCTACAAAGCATAAGAACATCATAAAGATGGGCGGCGCTTACCACGGCTGGTCAGATCAGATGGCTTACGGTATCCGCGTAAACGGCACCAAGTTCACACAGGCTCACGGTGTTCCGCTCAACTGCTTTATGTTCATTCAGGAGACTACTCCGAACGATCTTGACGAGCTTGAGAGAAAGCTCAGACTCAACCAGTTCCGCGGCGGCACAGCAGCCGTTTATATGGAGCCGGTAGGCCCCGAGAGCGGTACTACCCCCATCACCGTTGAATATGTTAAGGGCGTTGAGCGTCTTTGCCGCAAATACGGCGCACTCCTCGTATTCGATGAGGTTGTTACAGGCTTCCGTATCGGTATGGCAGGTGCTCAAGGTTACTTCGGCGTATCACCCGACCTTACCATATTCGGCAAAGTTATTGCAGGCGGTTATCCGGGTGCAGGCGGCATCGGCGGTAAGAGAGAGTACATGAAGTATCTCGGTGCAGGCCTTGATTCGAGCGGTAAGAAGATCCACAAGGCTCTTGTCGGCGGCACAATGACCGCTAACCCGCTTTCATGCTGCGCAGGTTACTTCACTCTTGAAGAAATCGAAAGAACAAATGCTTGCCAGAAGGCAGGTCAGATGGGCGACAGAATTTGTGCGGGTCTTAAAGAGCTCGTTAAGAAGCACGGTCTTCCCTTCGTAGTTTGGAACACCGGCTCTATCTGCCACCTTGAGACAGTCGGCACAATGCACTATCAGATTAACTGGAAGAAACCGTGGGAAATCCCGGCAATTCTCGGCGAGACCAGCATAAGACAGAAGGAAATGGAGCATATGGGCGCAGCTTACATGGCAGAGGGTCTTGTAACTCTCGCAGGCAGCCGTCTTTATACTTCAGCCGCTTATACTCCTAAGATGATCGACCAGGCTCTTGCTTGCTTCGACAGAGTATTTGAAAACGTCGCTGTTAAGGCTGACTGAATTTAATCCCAAGAAAACGGGGCGGACGGGTTTTCCGTCTGTCCCGCTTTGTTATAAATAACGAAGAGGTGAATACAATGGATATAATGGAAGCAAAACAGCTTGTCATTAAAGCCGGTATAGAGGTTGTTGAATACGGCCTTATCGCGAGAACATGGGGTAATATTTCATGCAGAGTAGACGATAAGAGATTCGTTATTACTCCGAGCGGACGTCCCTATGAAACTCTTACTCCCGACGAAATAGTAGTTGTTAATATCGACGATTGCAGCTATGAGGGTGACATTAAGCCGTCCTCGGAAAAGGGCATTCATGCCGAGGCATATCGTCTTCGCCCCGAGGTTAATTTCGTAATTCACACGCATCAGATGCAGGCGTCCGTCATAAGTGCGCTCGGTATGGATATAAACGAGGTTGAACCCGCGTCGGCCGAAATAGTCGGCGATAATGTCCCGATTGCGGCATACGGACTTCCCGGAACCGGCAAGCTTCGCAAGGGCGTTGTCGAGGCTATAAAGCGTTCGGACTCCAAGGCCGTAATTATGGCTCACCACGGTGCTCTTTGCATGGGTAAGGATTACGACGAGGCGTTTAAGGTGGCGGCAGAGCTCGAAAAGATCTGCGAAACTACCGTTAAAAACAGATACCGTCTCATCACCGGTAAGGTAGCCGAGACCTTAGGCGACGTAGCCGAGTATATCGGCTCTCTCTTTGACTCAAGTGCCAAGGAGGCTCCGGTATTTGAGCCGTGCAACAGCGAACGTGACGGCAGCGTGTTTAATATAAGTGCCGTAGACGGCGACGGCTCAATAGTCAGAATAGATATTAAAACGGGTGAGCTTGTAGCAGGCAATGATTATCCGGCTTCGGCTGAAATGCACAGAGCCATCTATAAAAAGCGCAAGGACGTAAACTTCATTATGCACACCAAAACACCGGCGGAAGTCGCAATGTCTAAGTCGGGCAAAACAATGAAGCCGCTTCTTGACGATTTTGCACAGCTTGTCGGCGCAACTGTTCGCTCGGTAACATTTAATCCCAACAGCACAAAAAAGACCGCTAAGAAGGTCGTAAAGGCTCTTAAGGGCAGAAACGGCGTTCTTCTTAACAACAACGGTGCGCTTTGCGTATCGGGCAGCGAATATGATGCCACAGCGGTTGAAATGGTAATGGATAAGGGCTGCAAGACCGCAGTCGGCGCAAGACTGTTTGAGGCAGGCAAGCCCATAAGCCCCATTGAGACAAGACTTATGAGATTTATATATCTCAAGAAGTACTCAAAGCAGGCTAAAAAGTGATATTTGAATATGGTGTAAAAAAGTGTCGCAAACCTCGTGTTTGCGGCACTTTTGCATTTTGCGGACTTTGTTTATTACGGTTTTGAGCGGCTCGCCTCGTTCTGCGTCGCGGCAAAACCGGAGGCTTGCCGAGCTAAAATAAAATCGCGCGTTAATTCTCAACCGAAGAGCTGCCGCATATACATATAGTGTTGTACCTGCCATAAGGGACACGGTGTTTATAAAGCGGCAGGCATAGTGTAAACGGAGCAGGTGAGAATTATGAAAAAATATTACCCCGAGGGTGCACGCCCGGATATCGAAGCCGTCGAAAAAAGACTTTCAAGCCCGGCTGAGCTCAAAAACGCCTTTTTGTCGGGAGAATCGCTTGAGGCGCGCGCGGTTCTCTGTGACCGCGGACACAATCTCGACGTGGATTTAAGGTGTATGAAGGGATTTATGCCGCGCAAGGAATGCGCTATGGGGATTGAAGATAACACGGTTCGCGACATAGCCATTATATCGCGCGTTAATAAGCCCGTTGACTTTGTGATAACTGGATTTTCCGAGAATGAAAGGGGCGAGACATTCGCTCTGCTCAGCCGCCGCAAGCTCCAAGAGGAGTGCACGGCAAATTATACTTCAAGACTCATTCCGGGCGATATAATCGACGCGCGCGTGACGCACCTTGAGCCGTTCGGCGCGTTTTGCGACATAGGCGCAGGCATTTCGGCACTTATGCCGATAGACGGTATCTCGGTGTCGCGCATACCTCATCCGTGTGTTCGTTTTTCAGTTAATCAGGATATAAAGGCAGTTGTGAAATCGATAGACGAAACCGGCAGAATCACCTTGTCGCAAAAGGAGCTGCTCGGCACTTGGGAGGAAAACGCTTCAAAATTCGCGCCCGGAGAAACCGTGCCCGGAGTAATACGCTCTGTGGAGGATTACGGTATATTCGTGGAGCTTGCGCCCAATCTTGCAGGGCTTGCCGAATGCGCCTCAGGGCCGCGCGCAGGCGACAGTGCCGCGGTTTACATAAAAAGCATAAATCCCGAAAGGATGAAAATAAAGCTTATTATCGTAGACTATTTTACCGGTGACGGCAAAAGTCCGGCGGCGGATTATTTTATAAGTGACGGTCACATAGATAAATGGACATATTCACCCGAAACGTCAATTAAAAGGGTTGAGACGGATTTTATGAGCTGATTGTATAAAAAATATTGCAAAAATGATATAATTATGGTAATATCTACTTAATTATTTAAAGCAGGGGGAGAATAATTATGTCAAAAAACAGGATGAAAAAGTTTGTCAGTATACTTTTGGCACTGACCATGACAGTTCTTTGCTTTGTTCCCGCGGCAGCCGCAGAGCCCAAGGATAAGGTTACGCCTATCCTGATAATAGCCGGCTTCGGCGAATATGTGCTGGTGGACGGCGACGGAAATCAGGTTTGGGGGCCGTCGCAGGACGCAATAGTTGAAACGGCGAAAAACGCCATAGCTCCGCTCGGCGCGTTTCTAAAGGGAGATTATGAAACGTTTTGCACGGGAATAGTGGAAATAGCAAACAATCTTTTCGAGCCGGTTTCGTGCAACCCCGACGGCACGGCAAAGCACCACGACGTCACCGTTATAGACCAATATACCGAGCCGGTATCGCAATACGGACTTGACGAGGTCACAAGGGGAGACGTCTTCGATAAGGATATAGTCGACGCGTGCTGCGACGAAGTCGGTGCCGACAACGTTTACGTTTACGGTCTTACTTGGCATAAATCTATGCAGGAGCTTGCAGCGGACATAAACACGTATGTTCAAAAAATCAAGGCGGATAAGCACGTCGACAAGGTATCGATTGCCGGCCACAGTATGGGCGGAGCGGTTTTGGCTTCGTATTTGGGACTTTACGGCTGTGACGACGTCTCAAACATAACCATGCTAAATTCCGCATTTACGGGGCTTGATATGGTGGGCTGTCTCTTTAAGGGCGAGATAGCCGTCGGCATAGATAAGCTTATCCCGTTCATAAATCAGAGTATGAATTCCGACACTCTCGGCAAGGTGCTTGACACCTTAAAGCTTTTGCAGCTTGCGGTGCCGAAGCTTGAGGGCTTCCTTGAGACCGAGCTTCCCGACGGCAGCGGCAGAACCTATAAGGACCGCATTTATACCGAGTGCCTTGTTTCCGGCTTCGGCTACACGCCGAGTCTTTGGGCGTTTGTACCCGATGAATACTATGATGACGCAAAAGCCGTAATGAAGGCGTATATGGAGAAAAATCAGCAGCAAAGCGGTATCTCGGCTTCCGTGATAGCAGCCAACTGGGCGACCTTTGAGAGAAAAATCGACGAGATACACAATATACAGGCGAATATTTCTTCGATTTTACAGAGAGCCAAGGCAAGCGGCACTTCTGTTTGCATATTCTCAAACTACAATCTTTATATAGCGCCGTTTACGCCTACTGCCGATTACACGAGCGACGGAGTTATAGAGACAAACCGTACAAGCGGCGGTGCCACCTGCGCCCGTCTTAAAACGACTCTCGGCGACGATTACGTTCAGGCGAGGGACGTCGGGCACAACTGTCTTTCCGAGGACGGCATTATCGACGCCTCAACCTGTATGCTTCCCGAAAACACCTGGTTTATAAAGAATTACGGCCATTCGATGTTTGATTACCGCAAAAACGGCTGTGACCTTTATGTGCGGGCGATGACGGCAAAAACGCAGCCGACCGTTGACACTTGGGCGGAGTATCCGCAGTTCCTTGTGTATAATGCGGGAACTCACTACGTGGCTCCGCTTACGGCAAAGCTCGGCGACGTGGACCTTGACGGCAGCATAACGCCCGTTGACTCAAGGCTTGCTTTAAGATACGTAAACGGTATGGAGGAGCTGTCCCCCACGGCTAAATATGTTGCGGACGCAAACCGCAGCGGCGATATTTCGACCTTTGACGCGGAGTACATCTTAAAGATGTACACGGGTCTTGTATAATTTCATTTCCGAAAGGAGCTGTAATTCTTACGGCTCCTTTTTGATTTGCACAGTTGTTACTCGCAAAAAACGGCGTAAAACTTGCATATTTTCCCCTAAAATGCTCAAAATTATATTTTGTGCTTAATTTATTTCGCCGAAATACAAAAAATTCGCAAAAACTATGGAAATGCCGTATTTTTTCTGTTATAATATCAAGCGGTTTATAATGCCCATAGCTTTAAAGCGAGGGCAGCCATTAACACTGTAATTTATAATTGGAGGTATTCTCAATGGCAAAAAAGTATTGCTACCTTTTTTCAGAGGGTAATGCTAACATGCGTGAGCTCCTCGGCGGTAAAGGCGCAAACCTTGCCGAAATGACCAACATCGGTCTTCCGGTACCGCAGGGCTTCACTATCACAACAGAAGCTTGTACTCAGTATTATGAGGACGGCCGCGAGATCAATCCCGAGATCATGGCTGAAATAAACGAGTACATCGTAAAGATGGAAGGCATCACCGGTAAAAAATTCGGCGATAAGAAAAATCCGCTTCTCGTATCGGTTCGTTCCGGTGCGCGCGCTTCAATGCCCGGTATGATGGACACAATCCTCAACCTCGGCCTTAACGAGGAGGTTGTTAACACAATTTCCGAAATGTCAGGCAATCCGAGATGGGCTTGGGACTGCTACAGAAGATTTATTCAGATGTATTCCGACGTTGTTATGGAAGTCGGCAAGAAATATTTTGAGCAGCTTATAGACGCGATGAAAAAGGAAAAGGGCGTAACTCAGGACGTAGAGCTTGACGCCGACGACCTTAAAAAGCTCGCTATGCAGTTCAAGGATGAGTATAAGGCTAAAATAGGCGAGGATTTCCCGAGCGATCCCAAGGATCAGCTCATGGGCGCTATCAAGGCTGTTTTCCGTTCATGGGACAACCCCCGTGCAAACGTTTATCGCCGTGATAACGACATCCCGTATTCATGGGGTACCGCAGTTAACGTACAGTCAATGGCATTCGGCAACATGGGCGATGATTGCGGCACAGGCGTTGCATTCACACGTGACCCGGCTACCGGCGCTAAGGGCCTCTTCGGTGAGTTCCTTACAAACGCTCAGGGCGAGGACGTTGTTGCAGGCGTTCGTACTCCCATGCACATCACAGAGATGGAGCAGAAGTTCCCCGAGGCATTTGCAGAGTTTAAAAATGTTTGCAAGACCCTTGAGGATCATTACAGAGATATGCAGGATATGGAGTTCACCGTTGAGCACGGCAAGCTTTATATGCTTCAGACCAGAAACGGTAAGAGAACAGCTCAGGCAGCTCTTCAGATTGCTTGCGACCTCGTTGACGAGGGTATGAGAACCGAGGAAGAAGCGGTAGCTATGATCGACCCGCGTAACCTTGATACTCTTCTTCACCCGCAGTTTGACGCAGCAGCTCTTAAAGCAGCTACTCCGCTCGGCAAGGGTCTCGGTGCTTCTCCCGGCGCTGCTTGCGGTAAGATAGTATTCACCGCAGAGGATGCAGAGGAGTGGAACGAGAGAGGCGAAAAGGTTGTTCTTGTTCGTCTTGAGACCTCTCCCGAGGACATCACCGGTATGAAGGCTTCTCAGGGTATTCTCACCGTTCGCGGCGGTATGACTTCACACGCTGCCGTTGTTGCACGCGGTATGGGTACTTGCTGCGTATCGGGCTGCACAGCTATCGATATGGACGAAGAAAATAAGAAGTTCACTCTCGCAGGCAAGGAATTCCACGAGGGCGACTACATTTCAATAGACGGTTCTACCGGTAACATCTATGAGGGCATCATCCCGACCGTTGACGCTACCATAGCAGGCACCTTCGGCAGAATAATGGGCTGGGCTGATAAGTACAGAACCCTCAAGGTTCGTACCAATGCAGATACTCCGGCTGACGCTAAGAAGGCAAGAGAGCTCGGCGCTGAGGGTATCGGCCTTTGCCGTACAGAGCATATGTTCTTTGAAGAGGACAGAATTGCCGCATTCAGAGAGATGATTTGCTCTGACACCGTTGAAGAGAGAGAAGCTGCTCTTGATAAGATTCTTCCTTATCAGCAGAGCGACTTTGAAAAGCTCTATGAAGCACTTGAGGGCTGCCCGGTAACAATCCGTTTCCTCGATCCGCCTCTTCACGAGTTCGTTCCCACCGAAGAAGCTGACATCAAGAAGCTTGCAGACGCTCAGGGCAAGACCGTTGAGCAGATTAAGGCTATCATCGCTTCTCTTCACGAGTTTAACCCGATGATGGGTCACCGCGGACTTCGTCTTGCAGTAACCTATCCGGAAATCGCAAAGATGCAGACTAAGGCTGTTATCCGCGCCGCTATCAACGTTCAGAAGGCTCATCCGGACTGGACTGTTGCTCCCGAAATTATGATTCCGCTTTCATGCGACGCTAAAGAGCTTAAATATGTTAAGGACATCGTTGTTGAGACTGCAGATGCAGAAATTGCTGCTGCCGGCTCCGATATGAAGTATGAAGTAGGTACCATGATAGAGATTCCGCGTGCGGCTCTTACCGCAGGCGACATCGCTAAGGAAGCTGAGTTCTTCTGCTTCGGTACCAACGACCTTACTCAGATGACTTACGGCTTCAGCCGTGACGATGCAGGTAAGTTCCTCGGTGCTTACTATGACAAGAAGATATTCGAGAGCGATCCGTTTGCTAAGCTTGACCAGGTCGGCGTAGGCCAGCTCATGGAAATGGCTGTTAAGAACGGTAAAGCTACCCGTCCGTCACTTCACTGCGGTATCTGCGGTGAGCACGGCGGCGACCCGTCTTCTGTTGAGTTCTGCCACAAGATCGGCCTCGACTATGTATCTTGCTCACCGTTCCGTGTTCCGATCGCTCGTCTTGCTGCTGCTCAGGCTGCAATCGCAGAGAAGAACAAATAATCAGAGTTTGATTTTGGGTAACCCCAATTTTTAAACCATAACATGAAAAAGACCTTGCAGAGTAAAATCCGCAGGGTCTTTTTTGCGCATTGTCGGAGTGCCTTAAAGATAAAAAATCAATGTGTGGATTGACGGCTTCGCTTACTTTGATGAGAAAAAAGTCTCCGTCGGCTGAATTTTGTCGCCGAAATGCGCCTTTTGATTGACAATCCGACGTAAACATTTTAAAATATCAAGAAGAGATTTTAAAAGGACGCGAAATATGAAGAAAAAAGTCAGATTGAAAAAGACGGTAAAAAGAAAATTTTTGCTGTTTGTAATTTTGGCCGTTATAATGACGGGGCTTATAGTCGGCGAGCTTACGATAGGGCAAAGAGAGGTAAAGGACCCTGCCGTCGAGAGGCTCGAAGCAAAAATCAGCGAAACAACCACACAGGAAGAACCGCAGGAGGAGACGACCGAAGAAGAGACTACCGCGGAAACGACAGCCCCTGAAACCGTTCCGGAGACGACCGCATCGGCACCGCCCGTTACGGCTTCGGCAGCCGATTTTAATAATCCTCAAACCGTAGACCCGAACTCGGGCAATTGGGAGCTCACGCTTGTTAACGCAGGGCATAAGCTGCCCGACGGATATGTGCCGTCGCTTGCAAACGCGATAAGCGGAAGCAGCGTGCAGCTTGATTCGAGAGTTGTTAAAGCGTATCAAGAGATGTACGACGCCGCAAAGAAGGACGGCTGTGTTTTAACTCCGTATGCAGGGTATTGCTCGGTTTCACGTCAAAACGATAATTACAACCGAAAGGTGAGTTATTATAAAAATCAGGGCTTGTCCGATGACGACGCCGCCGCAAAGGCGCGCACGTTTATTTTGCCGGGCGGATATTCCGAGCAAAATCTCGGTCTGTCAATGGATATTGTGAGTGCAAGCTCCGATTTTGCCTCTACAAAGGAGTTTTCGTGGCTTGTAAAAAATGCGCAGGATTACGGCTTTATTTTGCGCTATCCCGAAAATAAAACCGACAAAACGGGTATGAATTATCAGCCGTGGCATTGGCGTTATGTCGGCAAAGAGGCCGCAAAGGCTATGAATAAGAGCGGCCTGTGCCTTGAGGAGTATCTCAAAGCGGCATAAATCAAGACGAAGCTCAAAAAAGGGGAATTATATAATGCTTAACACAAGAGCCGGCGGAGTTTTAATGCATATCACGTCGCTCCCGTCAAAATACGGAATCGGCGTAATGGGCGAAGAGACAAAACGGTTTATACGCCGTATCAAGGATATGGGGTTTTCATATTGGCAGGTGCTGCCGCTTTGTCCTACGGATTTTTACGGCTCACCTTATGCGTCTCCGGCGGCATTTGCGTTGTCACCGCTTCTGATTGACCCGGACACGCTCAAAAAAGACGGCTTTGTGTCGGAAGACGACCTTGCAAGAAGCGTATATTACGGCTCGCCTTACACGGCGGACTACGAATTTGCCGCAAAAAGCCGCAGGGAGCTTTTAAAAATCGCGTATCAAAACAAGAAAAACGAAGTATCTGCGGAGACTGAAAAGTTCTGCGAGGAGAACCCGTGGTGCGAAGCATATTCGCTGTTTTGCGCCGCAAAGGAAAAATTCGGCGGCAAACCATGGTATGAGTGGGATGAAAAATTCGCGCGGTACGAAAATGCGCTTAAAAACAGAGACGAGTTGAAAGACGAAGCCGATTTTTATAAATTCGAGCAGTATATTGCCTTTTCTCAATGGCACCGCATAAAGCAGTTTGCCAACGAAAACGGCGTAAAAATACTCGGCGATATGCCGATATACGTCTCAACCGACAGTGCCGATGTTTGGAGCAATACGGAGCTTTTTGAGATAGACGAGCGCAGCTTTGTGCGCCGCAGAGTTTCGGGAGTTCCGCCCGATTACTTCTCAAAGGACGGTCAGCTTTGGGGCAACCCGCTTTATAATTGGGATGTGCTTGAAAAGACGGGCTATGCCTGGTGGCTCAGCCGCATAAAGGACGCTTTTCGACTTTATGATACGGTCAGAATTGACCATTTTCGCGCATTTGCATCGTATTGGGCGGTTCCTGCGGACGAAAAAACGGCGAAAAACGGCGAATGGGTCAAGGGGCCCGGAATGAAATTTTTTGACGCCGTAAAGGAAGAAATGGGAGACGTTCCTATTATTGCAGAGGATCTCGGCGTGTTCGGCGAGGACGTCACACAGCTGCTTGATAAAACTCGGTTTCCCGGTATGCGTGTAATACAGTTCGGCTTTGACCCGCGCGGAAACAGCACACATCTGCCGCATAACTATCCGCTGAATACCGTAGCATATGTCGGCACGCACGACAATACAACACTGCTTGCGTGGCTCTGGGAGGCAACGCCCGAAGAGCGAGCCTTTGCGCTTGATTACTGCGGATTTACGGGCGATAACTGGGGCGACGGCGGATATTACAGCCCGTCCTGCCGCAAGATTATCGAAACCGTGTGGCGCTCTTCGGCAAAGCTTGCCGTCATTTCTTATCAGGATATGTGCGGCTTCGGCTCGGACGCGCGTATGAATGTTCCCGGCAGAGCGTTCGGCAACTGGCAGTTCAGAACCACCGAGGAAACAATAGACGGTATAGACAAAAATTATTTCAGACACATTAATGACCTTTTCAGACGTACCGGCGGCGAATAAAAGCGAAAAGCTCCCCCAAGGGGAGCTTTTTTAATGGATTTTATTTATAAGGCGAAGCACACTAATAGTAATAGGCTCCCTTGTAAAGGGTGATTCCCCACGGTGTGGGGAAATGTCGCGAAGCGACAAAGGGGACTCTCTCCCGTCAGGAGCTGTCTACGAACGAAGTGAGTAGACTGAGGGATTGTTTAGGCTCCCTTGTAAAGGGTGATTCCCCACGGTGTGGGGAAATGTCGCGGAGCGACAAAGGGGACGGGCTCCCGTCAGGAGCTGGCTGTGAGCAACGCGAACAGACTGAGGGATTAAAAGTAATTTGCTTTCTATTTAAATTCCATATAACTCCGCAAAATCCCTCCGGCTTGCCTTGACGAGGCCCACCTCCCTTTACAAGGGAGGCAATGGCGAAGATGACTGAGGGATTGTTTAGGCTCCCTTGAAAAGGGTGATTCCCCACGGTGTGGGGAAATGTCACGAAGTGACAAAGGGGACGGGCTCCCGTCAGGAGCTGGACGCGAGTTTGCGAGCGGACGACGGGTAGACGAAAGAAAAGCGAGACGAGAGTAAAATGCGAAAAAGTAAAAAACGACAAGCATCAAAGGATACTTGCCGTTTTTGGAGCCTTAACTATACACGTTTACGAACAAAAGAAGTTATTGAACAAGCTCAAAATATAGCTATGAATTATATGATTGATGAAATAAATAAATAAAGCTTTTAAGAAAATTACTAAAAATAATATTGATTATTTACACGACAAAATAAACCAATATTATGGGGAGTATATAAACTCTCAATTAATTAATGTCTTGCTATTCGTCTTTAGGTTTATCATAAACATTATGTTTGATTGATATTGTTCCATTGTCTAAATCAATATATCCCAAGTTAATGCAAATACCTCTCCAGTTCTCATTCCAGTATAACAAGATGTTAAAAATGCACAAGTAAATGTTTCATTATTTTCAAATCTATTTAAGAACCTCTTTACCATTTTCATCATAGTCAGTAACACCGAACCAATTACATCTCCAACAACAGCACCCAACATATTATACGAGCCTTCATTTTTCCTCGTTTTTATTATCTAAATTGCTTTTATATTCATTACCATATTCAGTAGTAAATCCAACAAAATATATTTTTTTTATATCATTATGATTAAAAAATGTTAATGAATCTGTTGCACCATTCGGATATTTGCAAGCCATATAATCCATAATTTTCCCATCTCTATCTTTGACTTTATACCCGATTATCATTAGTTTATCAAAATTTCCCTGAATTTCGACAACACTACCTATTATCATATATTTATCAAGAGAAACTTCTTGTAATTTTTTTCGTTTTTCTGCCATGTACCTATTAATTTCCTCTTCCGTTTTTTGTTGTCCATTTATACCCCATTTAATATCTTTATCTGACACAACAAATCTATCCTCTGCATTGTTGTTTAAATTATTCATTTATATCATTCCTTCCTTTTCCTTTGTAATAACGCACAAAAAAAATCAATCTTTTCAGATTGATTTAATCATTGACGTCGCATTGGTGCGACGATTTTATCTTATGGAGCAGGTGAGGGGAATCGAACCCCCGTATTCAGCTTGGGAAGCTGATGTTCTGCCATTAAACTACACCTGCTTACGTGCTATGCTGAATATTTTATCATTATTTTTACAATAAATCAATAGTAATATGATACGCGGCACAGCTTAGCGGGGTAGGTCGCGCTGTCGCTTCTTATTACAGCTTTTCCACGGAGAGCCTCAGCCTTTTTAAATCGTTTTCGTCGGGATGAGACAGAGCACGGTCAAAGTTTTCAATCAGCATATCGAGATTCGGCGCGGGATTCGGCAGGCTTTTCATTTTGATATAGCGCTCCCTGACCGTTTGCGGCATTTTCCCCTGACACATATACTCGCCGACTGTGATGTTGCTGCCGCTAATGCTCTTTTTTGTATTTGCGAGGATTTCTTTGAAGTACTCTTCGTCTCCGCCGAAGCCCGCCGTTCCGAAAAGAAAAATCCTTTTATTTTTCAGCTTTTCGAGCAAATCCAAGGTCGCCTTGTCGGCGGTTCCCTTATCCGTCCAAAAGCCTATAAATAAAATGTCGGATTGTGTATCGGCGTTTTCGCTCACTCCGAAATAATTGCAGTTTTCCTCCGGCAGCGCGTCGCGAATGGCGTCGGCAAGCAGCCTCGTGTTGCCTGTCGGGCTGCTGAAAATAATTGAATAGCTTTTATTTGTCATGATGAACCTCTTTGCTTGTGCGGCATATCACATATGCGGCGAAATTATGTTATAAATTATTATATAATTATGACGGCAAACAGTCAACAGCCGCAAATGCCGAAAGCTTATACAAAAAGTAAGCTTTTCTGTGATCGGCAATAAAAAGGCTTTCGTCTCACCTGAAACGAAAGCCTTGATTTTATGTGCTTATGCTTGACGTTACGGCTTTGAACCGCGCTTCAACAGCCTTTTCAGTCCTTGAGCTCGTCAACATACTCGGTATGCTCACGCAGATACTTTTTGTCCTCGGGCTTAAGGTCAAGGCCTATGGTTCCGCCCGGATTCATAAGGTAATCGGGGTCAAAATAGTTTTTAAGCGTGCGGATTATGCCGTATTCCTTTTCGCCGAGGTAGCCCTCAAGCCACGGGGCAAACATCTTTCCGATACCGTGGTGGTGGCTGATGGCCGCACCGCTCTTCTGTATGGCGTCGAGAATTGTTGCGTGATAAGCACGGAACTCCTCTTCGTCCTGCATTTTAGTCATAAAGATGAAGTAGAGGTTGGCGCCCTGCGGATAGCAATGCGACATATGAGTTGTAACGATTGTGTTCGGAAGCTTATGGCAAACCTCACGAACCTCGCGGTGAACACGAGCCATATTTGACCAGTTGACCGTGCACTCAAGCGTATCAATCATAAAGCCGAAATCCATGAGTGTATCGCGAAGATACGGGTCGTTGAAGCGGCCCTTTTCCCAGCCCTTGCATACGTAGCCGGTCATCGGGATACCGCCGTGCTTAACGGCAATTTTCATTATGTTATGCGCAACGTTTCTTGAGAAGCCCTTTTCGCCGTCTGTAAATCCGAGGAAGAGACAGCGCTCAAAGTCCTTGTAGCCCAATTTATCAAGAAGAGGCTCAAGCGGCGTTTCGTCAACGTTGTAAAGATGGAGCATTAATGAAGTCTCCTCCGGGTCTGAAAGACGGAAAACAGAGGAGAAGCCGCACTCACACTGCATCATTTCACGAGCGGCGCGCATAGCTGTCGGCCAGTCCTTGAACATATAAGAAAAGCGTTTTCTGTTCTCGGGCATCCAGCGGAAAAACTTGAGCGTGACCTCGGTAAGAACGCCGAAGGTGCCCTCGCCGCCCATCATGACCTGATTGAGATTCGGTCCCGTTGCCTCTCTCGGATAGTGACTTGTCTCGATTTTACCTATCGGTGTGGCGTATTTCTGCGAAACAACTATATCGGCTATGGTGCCGTAATAGGTGCTGTTCTGACCTGCACCGCGTGTGACGGTCCAACCGCCGACGGAGGAATATTCAAACGACTGCGGGAAGTGGCCGCAGGTGTACGGACGCTTTGCACCGAAAAGGCTCTGAGCGTTTTGAAGCGTTTCCTCAAGCTTTGGTCCGGACATACCTGCCTGAACGGTAATGGTCTGGTCGGTCTCATTGAATTTAATGACCTTGTTGAAGTTGCGGCGCATATCAAGAGAAACGCCGCCGTTAATGGGCTCAACGCCTCTTGTAACCGACGAGCCGCCGCCGTAAACATAGAGCGGTATTTTATTCTTTGTGACGTAGGCTACGATTTTCTCAATCTGCTCGCTTGTCTCCGGAAAAACAACAAGGTCGGGAAGAGAGTCAAAACGACGGTGACGCATTCTGAGAAGATCGTACATTGTCTGTCCGTAGGAAACGGCGAGACGGTCGTAGTCGCTCTGTGAGACGTTCTTTTCGCCGACTATTGCGGCAATGGCCTTTACGTGCTTTTTGTCAATCTTCGGAGCGTGCTCTTCGCCGAGATTTACGGGGTCAAGACCCAAATCGTCATTATACTGCATAAACTCCTCGTCCTTGAGATTGCAGCGTTTTTTAACATATTTGTAAAGGCTCTCCTTCGGATATTTGAAGAAGTCGGGGTCGCCCCAGCGGAAAATTGAACGATAGCTGTTCTCAGGTGCTCTCTGAAGCATCCATTTAGGCTCAAAGCCCTTATACGGTTTTGTACTCATTATCAGTGTCCTCCTGTTTGAAAATGATGTAGGTATTTTTCTATTGGCTTTAATCTTGAGGCAAGGTGAGAATACGCCTTGCCGTAAATTTTCATATAGGTTCGGTGGTTTTCCTCGTTCGGAATAAATACGTCTTTTTTATGTACCATATGCTCTATGGCGTCCTCATAGCTACCGTAAACGCCCTGTGAAATAAACGCGACCATGGCACAGCCGACTGCGCTCGCCTCGTGAGTCTGAATACGGTGTACGGGCAATCCGAACACATCTGCGGCAATTTGACATACGACCGGGCTGCTGGAGCCGCCTCCGCCGGCATAAAGCTCATCTACCGTGACGCTTGAGCGTTTTTGCATTTTAACGAGCCCGTGGTACAGCTCTAAGCAGATGCCCTCTATTATGGCACGATACAAATGATAACGCGTATGGAAATCCGAAAAGCCTATAATTGCGCCGCTCGCATTCGGGTTCGTGATGCCCGGAGTCCAAAACGGCTGTAAAATAAGTCCGCCGGAGCCGGCCTCAATATTCTTGATTTTATCGTCAAGATAACGCTCTATGCAAACGCCCTCCTCGGCGGCGTCAACCTTATCCTTCGCGGCAAACTGCTCTATAAACCACGAAATCATCCAAAATCCGCGATAGACCTCGAATTCGGGATTGAACATATCGTTCGGAACAGCCGGATAAGCCGGCATATAAGGCTGCGGTTCAAAATATTTTTTAACCGCCATCTGTAAGGTTGAGGTCGTGCCGAAGGAAATTGCCGCTCGGTTTGATTTTACAACGGACATACCGATGGTTTCACAGCCCTTGTCAGAGCCGGTTGCTATAAGCGGAAGTCCCATTGGGATGCCCGTTTTTTCGGATGCCTCTTTTGTGATTTTACCTATAACCTCGCCCGACGGAACAAGCTCACAGAGCTTTTCGGACGGAACATTGCACACGCAGCGCGTGAGAGCACCGGGTTTCATCCAACGGCGGTTTTTGTAATCAAACGGTACGTGACCTATCATATTTGCCACGGAATCCTTAAGCTCGCCCGTCAAAAGATAGTTGAGATATGACGGCAGCATAACGTATTTGTCTGTTTTGGCCCATATTTCGGGCTCGTTTTGCATAATCCAGTTGCCGGTAGAGGCTCGGTAAATCATATCTACCGATTCTCCCATTCCCACAAGCGAAAACAATGCGCGTTTTGCTGCCGGAATCTGTCCGTCCTCGTCGGCCTCACGTTCGTCGAGCCATAATATTATGTCGCGCAGCGGACGTTTGTCTTTGTCGAGGCAAAGCACCGTGTCTCGTATGCAGGTAAGGCATACGGCTGTTATGCGGTCAAGCTTATCGGCATTTCTTTCGATAACCTTTTTTGACATTTCGGCTATAATGTTAAAATAAAAATCCGGGGTCTGTTCTGCCCATCCGGGCTGTTTTGATAAATAAGGAACCTTGTATTTTTGCTGCTCCTTATCCTCAAAGTCTCCACTCTCATTGACAAGCAAGCATCTTGCACTCTGCGTGCCGACGTCAAAGGTCAGCACAAGTGACTGTTCCATTAAAGATTTTCCCCTCTTTCTTTTTTAAGGTTGCTTCTTCTCGTCCTTCAGGATATTGCTTGTTGCAATCAAATCCACGCCGAGATTGAGAATATTCGGTACAACGACTTCCTCTCGTCCGAGTCGTTTTGAAACGGTGATACGGTTTACCTCGTGCATCAGGTCGAAAATTCTGTTTTTGGGAATCGGCCCCGATACGCGAACGGGCAGAACCGGTACCGAAGGGAAGGCGGTGCGCACCGTTGTGCAAACGGTACGACGCGGGTCGGTCATTTCGCTTACGGCGAATTCTTTGCCCCTTTTGCAGGTGTTGCCGGTCACAACAAGCTCGTCGCCGTCTGATGTAATCGTCATTCTGCACGAACGGGGACAAACGATGCAAACCAATTCTTTTGTCATTTTACACCGTCTCCTTTACCGAGTCTTTCCAGCCGAAGCTCCACTCGGCTGTTTTCGTTTAATTCGCATGCGCTGAAATCAATCGTGAGATTTTCCATTTCGGGCGGACGCATAAATGCGTAACGCTTTTTAAGTATTTCCTTACCGTCCGCGTAAATATGAAGCACACAGTTGTTTTCCTCCTCGCGGACGCGGAAATACAGGTCTGTTTTACTGTTATCCTCGTTGAGATTGAGCCTTTGCGGTACTGCGTACAATAAACCGTCGCCCGGGGTTATCTCAATAAGCCGTCTTTCCTTGGCGGAATAAGCAGCGGCTGATTTTCCCGCCTGCTCGGCGTTCTGCGAAACAAAGTCAACCAAATCGTTGACGTGCAAAGCGTTGCCGCAGCTGAATACGCCGTCGATGCTCGTCATACACTGTCCGTCGCATACGGGACCCTTTGTGCGTGGGTCAAGCTTTACTCCGACGGACTCGGCAAGCTCGTTTTCCGGAATCAATCCGACCGAGAGAATCAGCGTGTCACATTCGACGCGGCTCTGTGTGCCGGGTATCGGAGCCATATTTTCGTCAACCTTTGAAATCTCAACTGCTTCGAGCCTGTCAACTCCGAACACGCGAGTGACGGTGTGCGACAGGTGCAGCGGAATGTCATAATCGTGCAGGCATTGATGCAGGTTTCTCGTAAGTCCCGACGGTGTAGGCTTTGCCTCATAAACGCCGAGAACCTTTGCGCCCTCAAGCGTAAGCCGGCGCGCCATGATAAGTCCTATATCTCCCGAGCCGAGAATTACGCATTTTTTGGCGGGCATAAGCCCAAGCAGATTTGTAAAATGCTGTGCGGTTCCGGCCGTGAAAACGCCTGCAGGACGCGTACCGTGAATAAATACCTGCTTGGCGGTACGCTCACGACAGCCCGTAGCCAGTACAAGCGCCTTTGCCGTAAATATCGAAACGCCGCTTCTGCCGACGGTATGCACCGAAAAGCTTCCGTCGCCGTTTTTGTCTATTTTCGTGACAAACGTCAGGGTGCTGTATTCGATATTGCGTTTGTACAGCTCATCCTCAAACCGCTCGGCGTATTCCGGACCGGAGAGCTGCTCGCCGAAGTGATGAAGACCGAAACCGTCGTGAATGCACTGCTTGAGTATTCCTCCGAGCCTTGCCTCTCTTTCAAGAAGGAGAACCTTGGCACCGTTATCATGAGCGCTTATCGCCGCCGCAAGTCCGGCAGGACCGCCGCCGACAACGAGTACGTCATAGTTACCTGTCGTCATCACTCTTCGCCTCCTTCGTTTACCTTTGTTTCGCCGTATGTTATCACCGCTTCCGCCGAGGATTTTTTAACCTCATACAGCGGAACGCCGAGGAATTCGGCAATTATTTTGGTGACAAGCGGCGAGCAGAAGCCGCCCTGACAACGTCCCATTCCCGGTCTTATGCGCTTTTTGATACCGTCAACCGTCGGAACGCATATCGGGGATTTCAAAGCGTCGAGAATTTCGCCCTTGCTGATTTGCTCGCAGCGGCAAATAATCTCGCCGTAGTCGGGATTTTCGGCTATCATTTTTTCTCTTGTATCGTCGTCCATTTCGCGAAGCACGGGAACGCCTTTGCGAATAGGATTATAATTGTTGTTTTTTTCAACCGTCTCGGTCTTGCCGAGCATATCGACCGCAAGCTCCGCCATATCGACGGCAACCGCGGGAGCGGTTGTAAGTCCGGGGGATTGAATACCGGCTACGTGAATCAAATTCCTTGTTCTTCTGCCGGGTTCAAGTATAAAATCCTCCTCAAAGGTAGGAGCGCGAACGCCCGTGAAATAAGTGATTATATCACGTTTTGACAGCGCCGGCATTGTTTGAGTCTGCTTGTCGAAGACGGTTTTAATGCTCTCGGCACGTGTTTCCGTATTTTCCTTTTCAACCGTTTCTACGGCGTCGGGTCCTACGAGAAGATTATCGTGGACGGTGTGCAATATGCCGCCGCCCTTTGAATGGGTTTTACCGTGAACGCTTATGTCCTTTACGGAGGCTACCGAGTGCATATATGCGCCTGCTTTTTGGTCAAGAATCGAGTTGGTTCCTCGGCGCGGATGAATCGAGAAAAATCTGTCGTCCGCCATGGCGGCAATATCCTCGGCAAAAACGCCTGCGGCGTTGATAACGATTTTCGGATGAATAACGCCTCTGTTGGTGGTAACGCTTATGATGTTATGCTCCGACACCTCCATGGAGAGCACGGCGGTGTTAAGGCTTACCTGCGCGCCGTTTTGAACGGCGTTTTCGGCATAGGCTATGGTGAGTCCGTAAGGGCAAACACAGCCTGCGCTCGGATTATACATTGCAAATTTTGTTTCCGGTGTGAGGTTCGGCTCGCGGCGCATAAGCTCCTTGCCCGAGATTATCTCGGTGTCCTCTATGCCGTCGTGATGCTTCCGCCAAAAAGCATACAGACCGATAAGCGGCTTCAGCGCGGCGTTGCGGAAAAGCACATATTGACCTACCTGCTTAAACGGAACGTCAAGCTCGCGGCAAACGTCTGCATACATATGGTTTGCGCGGCGAATGTACTTGTGCTTGAGTGAGCCTTTGCCGAGGTCGATTCCGGGGTGCACCTCGCCGTCGTTGCGTCCCGACGCCTGAAGCGCAAGGTCCGCCTCCTTGTCTACAAGTAAAACGTCAAGCTTCCACTTGGTCAGCTCTCTTGCTATCGAAGCACCTGAAATGCCGCCGCCGATAACAAGCACGTCGGGTGTTCTGCCATCGAGGAAATCATCCTTGAGAGACGGCAGACGCGTCGGAGCGGGCTGCTCGCCCGTGTAAACAATATCGTTGACAATATGCGTTGTGCTGAATTTTTTTGCCGCCGCTTGGCAAGCCGCGACGATTTCGCCCCAATCGGAGCTTTTGCCTCGAACAAAAATCGAGCCGTTCTCCTTTGAAGCACTGAATTTTCCGCCGAAAGTCTTTTTCAATTTTTTGTTAATTGATGATATGTTCATAACTTCAAGCCTCTTTTAATCAGCCTTGCAGTCGGTCACGCGCCCGACTGTGCATAAAAAATATGTCGGTTAACTGACCGACTCATAAGCCAAGTATAATTCCGCAAAAAGCGTTTGTCAATACTTTTAACTAAAAAAATCACTCTTATGTATTTTTTTTGTGAATATTGTTTTGTAGACATCGCCGATTGTTCGTGTTATACTTTAAGAAATTTTGCAGGAGGGTATTATGGCAGCTCAAAGACCCGAAAATATAAACGAAATCATACTTGATACTGCTGAGGAGCTTTTAAAGGTAAATTCCTTTTCGGAGGTGACTCTCGCGAAAATAGCCGAAAAGGCAAATATTTCGAAGGGTACGCTGTATTACTATTATAAAAGCAAAAACGAAATTCTTTTTGCCGTTACCGACCGCTATCTTTCGCGCCAATGGGACGAGCTGATACAATGGACGGAAAACAAGGAAAAGGATACCTCGCCGCACCGTCTTGTAAATTATGTAATCGAGAGAAATATAGCCTATGCCGGGCTCAGGCTTCACCTCTTTGACGCGGCATTGCTCGGCGACGAGGAAATCCGAGCTAAGCTGATTCATCGCTATGATGAATTCCAAAAGCTCATTTCGGCAAAAATCGCCGAGAGAACAGACGTTGTTTCAGCCGACTATTTCACTTGGCTTATTTTGATGGTTTCCGATGGTATTATTATTCAAAACAGCCTTAAAAACGAGTCCTTTGATACTCGTAAGTTTCTTGAGAACAGCACCGAATACATTAAAAAAATCGAGAATATGCATAAGCCGCAATAAACGAAAGCCTCCGTTAAAAAACGGAGGCTTTTTACTGCCGTAAAAGCAGAAAAGGGAAACGAAAAAATTATACTTTGTGCTTTTTCTTTTTGCGCAGGCCCGCCGTGACGCCTGTTACGCCGCCGCTGACAAGCAGCAGGGAAATCCATAAAGCGAGGTCGCTTGCGTTGCCGGTTCGGGGAGACTTCGGATTGCCCGGCAGCTTAGCCGTTACGGTGTCGGCCTTTTTAATTTCGTTTATACCGTCTTTGTCGCTGTAATACTTATCGCAGCCGCCGCAGTACCAATACTCGATATTGCCCTCGGCATCCTCGGTTGCCGCCTTTGCATCGATGTGCTTTAAGTCGGTGTGGTTGTTTAAATCAGTCTTTCCGTAAGCCTTGCCGCAGTAGTTGCATACCGCTTTTTCGGTGCAGGTTGCCTTGCCGCCCGAGCAAGCCATTGTTTCAACATCCTTGCAGCCGTCCACGGTACATTCACGGCTATGCGTGCCGTCGCCGTTTGATGCCCATTCGCCGAAGGTGTGCCCGTCATGGACCGTCACGGTCATCTCGGCGGTGTTGCCTGCCTTATCGGTGACAATGATTTTCTGTTCGCCGTCCGCAGGAGAGAGAGTAAAGCCGCCGTTTTCATCAAGCATGACCTTTGTGCCGTTTACGGTAACCGTATCTATATACTTCTCGTCAATTGTAACTGTCTGTGCCTCGCAGTAGGTCTTGCCGTTTTCAATGCCGCCGATTACAGGCCGGATATTATCAAGCGTTATGCGGTCGGAGCGAAGATATGTTATGTTCATGCTCTCGTCAACAAGCATTGCATAAACTATATATTCTCCGTTAGGCTCTATTAAAAACGGCTCATCATACGCACGGTACACAAGAGAGCCGAGTTCCGTCTCAGAGAGGTCACGATCGGTCACCAAATAAGAGACAAACACGGTTCCGCTGTTATCGAAAGCGTTTATCGTTACCTCCTGCGTATCCTTAAAGAACAGACCGAAGGTCAGCTTGTTTAAGAATTCGCGCCATTTATTTGTGCCTATGATAATTTCGCCCGTGGGCTTTTCAATGTCTTTCCACAGTGCTTTAAGCGTTATATTTTCGGCAGGCATGGTTTTGGGAATTTCCATATCCCAGCCGATAAAGGTGTAGCCCTCTCTTGTCAGGGTCGGAGCGGTAATCGGTGTGCCGTAATCCTGCGTTATGGTAATATCCGCTTTGCCGTTTTCGGGTTTGACTGTGATGGTATATTGATTGATCTCCCACTTCGCCCAGTATTCCTTATTGCCCATTTCTGTACCGCCGATTGCCGTCACAGGATCGCCGGTCAAACCTTCGTTGTCATACCAGCCCTTGAACGTGTGGCCTGTATAGGTCATATCGTCGGCTGTCGGGAGTGTTGCGCCCACGCCATAGGTGTATCCGGTGACATTGCCGCTGTTGATAGTGCCGCCGTTCGCGTGCAGTGTCACGGTATAGGTCGGGGCTGTCCACTGTACCGTCAGGGTCGTCACATCAGCCGGAACACTGTCGCCGGGTTCGTAGGAATTGCCATTGCCGTCAAGCCACATAAAGTAGCTGCCTGTATTTCCGTCCGGGCGGGTCATGCCGTCGGATGCGGGAGCGGTAAATGCGCTGCCGTTTTTCACGATGATCTGAATAGCATCGGAGCTGCCGCCCAGCTTGCCGCCGCCAAGGTCAAGGGTAACGACCTTCAGTCCGTCAGGACCCAGTGTGTCAGCGTTCAGGACTTCAAGGACGGGGCGGAAACCGACGATCGGGACGGAGTACGTAGCACGGTTGCTGCTCCAGTAGCGGGCCGAATCGTACCCGCGAAACGCACGGGACCACAATTCGTAACTTGATGTGTCCTGCCCCCACGAATACATTTTATTCCAGTTTTGGATATATCCGCTGTTCTTGTCCAGCACCGCGTCCCACTCATTGCTTTGGGGCGTACCGCACTCTGAATCGCCTGAACCGGTAAACCCACTTCCACAAGACGGTGCGCGCAGGGTATAGTCCACGCCGCCGGCGACATAGTCCTTGCCGAAAATCAGGCTCGCAGTATCTAAGTTATTCCAGTTTACCTTATGCGTTACGGCATAGTCCGCCACAAACAGGCTGTGAGCGTATTTGTTCTGCTGTGCATACTCCTCGGTGGTTGCCATTGCTGATGTGAGCTTGTAGGCGTTCACCGTACCCACATAGGTAAAAGGCACATAATGAAGTGTGCTGTCCGGCAGACTGCCGTTTGCCGTTCCGGGGATGTTTGCGCCGGAGAGGTCAAAATAATATCTGCCGCCGGGGGTGAGGAAAAACTGTTCTGATAAAGCAAACTGCGCCGTGAGCTTGGTAACATCCGCCGGAACACTGGCACCGGGGGCGTAGAGCTTCCCGTTGCTTCCGAGCCACATGAAGTAGCTGCCTGTATCTCCGTCCGGGCGGTTCAGACCGTCGGACGCAGGGGCGGTAAACGTGCTGCCGGTTTTCACGATGATTTGAATATCCTCGGAGCTGCCGCCCAGCTTGCCGCCGCCAAGATCAAGGGTAACGACCTTCATCCCGTCAGAGCCCAGTGTGTCAGGGTTCAGGACTTCAAGGACGGGGCGGAAACCGACGATCGTGTGCTGGAACGTAGCATAGTCGTAATTCCAGCTGCGGGCCGTATGGTACCCACGGTTCGCGCGGATTGGGAACGAATTATCGGGTTTGGTGTCTTGCCCCCACGAAGACATCTCGCTCCAGTTTTTGATATATCCGCTGTCCTTGTCCAGTATCTTATCCCATTCGTTGCTTAGGGGCGTGCCACGTTGGGACTCACCTGAATCTGTACGACCACTTCCCACAGACGGCGCACGCAGCGTATAGTCCACGCCGCCGCTGGCATAATTTTTGCCGAAAATCAGACCTTTGGCATTCAGGCCATCCCAGCTTACCGTATGCGTTACAGTATAATCTGCCACAAACAGGCTGTGGGCGTATTTGTTCTGCTGTGCATATGCCTCAGTCGTTGCCATCTCCGACATGAGCTTGTAGGCGTTCACTGTTCCCGCATAGGTAAAGGGAACATAGTGCAGCGACGTATCCGGCAAAGAAGCCGCACCATCTGAGTTTCCGCTGTTTGCTGTGCCCGGAATGCTCTCGCCGGAGAGGTCAAAGTAATAGGTGCCGCCGGGGGTAAGGGTGAACTGCTCGTCAGGCTGATTTTCCACCGTCAGCGCAATGTCTGTGAAATTACTTGCATAATCGGTATTATAATCGCCGTTATACTGTTCGCTGAAGACCTTCAGGGTATAGCTGCCCGGCGCAATGTCGGACGGGATTTTGATTTCAACCGTTCCGCTTGCGGCAGTAGGCTGTGCTACTCTGCCGTAATACTGTGCGCCGCTGCTATCCGCAATGATGGCGGAGATATATTCATTTATCCCTGTGATCGCCCCGGTGTAATTCAGCGTAACGGTATCGTCGGGGGCGGCATCGGCAGTTTTTTCCGTTACGGCAAAATTACTGCTGTTATCTAAAAGCGTCAGCTTCCACTCATTGCCGCTGTATTCGGAAATCGGGGTCAAGCCTCCGTCGGGCTTGCCGCCCACGGCGGCGGATGCAAAGAGGACAGAGTCCAAATTCAAGTCGAAAGCGGGACGAACGCCAAACTCCTTGGAAGTAGAGTATCCACCATAGTAGCGGACTTCACCTCTACCAGCCACAAAGGCAGTGGAATAGTCTTCGTCTGGGGAGCGCAGCCACCAATAGCTTGACGCCCAACCCGGATGCTCGGGATCCACGACACGCAAATCGTTGTTTACCGCATTAGCCTCTTTTGAGGAAAGCGGCCAAAAAACAGCATTGCTTACCGCAGGACCCGCTACACCGTCGGTATTTTCCTCATCGTAGTTTCCGCTTGCAAGGGTCCGTTTTTCAACAGCATCGGTTTCTTTCGCCGTCAGCTTATCCGCAAGCGCGTCTATTGCCTCTTTCAACGCGCTGTCCGCATAAGCGTTGCTCGCACCGAACTTTGACAACCCCATGTTATTTGCCGCAAGCAGGGTCATATTCCCGGCTATGCCGGCTGCACTGTTTCCGTCATAGTCGATGACGCGCCATGCACCGGGATTATTTTCATGGTCTTGCCCGAAATACACGGTCGGTGCGGTCGCTGTGTTTACATTTTTACTTAGTGCGTCTGTGCCAAGCTGTATCGCAGCAGAGCCCGTTGCTGTCTCGCCCTCGGCAAATACGCCTGTCGGCACAAGGCAGAACAGCATACATAGGGTGAGCAGGATACTGAGTATTCGTTTTTTCATTTCTTGCTACCTCCGTTATGTAAACTTAATCAAGGGCGGTTATTGTGATTGTGCCTTTGAAGCTCTCGAGACGGGTATTGTATGCCGACTGTTCAAACATGAAGTACAGCGTTATATCCTCGTCCGAGGCGTCGTAAATTCTGGTGAAATTAAAGGAATGTTGGTCGTTTGTCTGCGCTATTTTTTTGCCGTCACGTTTTATGCGTGTAACCTCACGGCAAAGGTCGTCGTCATAGCCGTCTGTCATCTGGATGGAGTAATTACCGTTGTTGTTGGACTCGTTTGATACCACCTGGAGAGAGCCGCTTATGGTGACGCTGTAAACATGACCTTTTTTGAGCGCAATCTTATCAAGATAAGTGGATATCAGGTCTCCGCTGTTTACCTTTTCATAAACGCTTAAAGCTGCGTTGCCGTTATTGAGAAATACTCTCGGAATTCTTGTTTCTGCATAAAAATATCCGGAGCAGGCGCCGTTCTGACCGGCGTCGCCCTTGTCGCCTTTATCACCTTTATCCCCCTTGTCGCCTTTTTCGCCTTTGTCGCCCTTTTCGCCGTCAACACCGTCTGTGCCGTCAACACCGTCTGTGCCGTCAATGCCTGCGGCTTTTACGGCTGTGTCGATTTCTCCGATCCACCAGTTGCCGTTTTCGCCGATAAAAGGTGTTTTACCGTCTTTGCCGTCAGAGCCGTTTTGTCCGTTTGTGCCGTTTATACCGTCCTTGCCGTCAGCGCCGTCCTTGCCGTCAAGACCTTTCAAAACCGAAAGATCGTACAGGTTCAGCCATATTTCGTCGCCGACATAACGCCATTGCAGGATATTTTCGCTTACGCGAAATTCCGGAGTTTTTCCGTTTGCACCGTCCGTTCCGTTCTGTCCGGCAGGGCCCTCTATATCGGCTATCGCAACGAGATTCTGCCACTCGTCGCCCTCATATCGCCACTGTATGTGGGTTTCGGTTCGCTGCACCTCTATGTTTTTGGCATTAATGCCGTCCTTGCCGTCTGCTCCGTCTTTACCGTCTATGCCGTCCTTTCCGTTTATACCGTTTTTACCGTCAATGCCGTCTTTGCCGTCAATGCCGTCTTTGCCGTCAATGCCGTCTTTGCCGTCAATGCCGTTAATGCCGTCTTTGCCGTCAAGACCGTTCTTTCCGTCGGTGCCGTTAACGCCGTCTTTTCCGTTCTCGCCGTTTATTCCGTTCTTACCGTCTTTCCCGTCAACTCCGTTAATTCCGTCCTTGCCGTTTTCTCCGGAGGCGCCACGCAGCTCGGAAAGCGCCACAAGGTCGCGCCATTCTTCTTCGGCGGGGTATTTCCATTGGATCGCCGTGCCGCTATTGCGCACCTCCGGCAGTGCGGCGTTGGTTTTTGCCGTTTTGCCGCATCCTGCGACAAAAACAATGAAAAGCACCAAAAGCATACCTGTGAGCAGTTTTTTCCCTGTTCTCATCTTCTTTCCTCCGTTTCGCCGTCCGTAGACAGCTTAAAGTCATATTTCATTTCAAGCATGGCAAACAGCTTATGCATAACCGTGACGGCAAGCTCCCGAATATCAATCGAGCCGATAAAAGCAAGCACATTTGCCTGTTCTTCCTCCGGTACACGATATACTCTCATTGATGCCGTCAAAAAGC
>OFMM01000453.1_pt1 | contig 27387 bp, 17 predicted proteins | sample 1541811 | NCBI WGS metagenome assembly OFMM01 (sample SAMN04209246, study PRJEB22552) | human gut metagenome | biome: gut; material: feces | host: Homo sapiens | place: USA: Oklahoma
AATATTGCATAAGGAGGTAGTTTTAATATGACAAAAATGAGGGTACATGAACTTGCGAAAGAGCTTGGAATGGAAAATAAAGAGCTCATCGATTTGTTGCATAAGAAAAATGTGGAGGTGTCAAATCATATGAGTTCGATCGAGGACAATATAGCAGATGAGATCCGAAAAGAAAAAAACACAAGATCAGAAGGAAAGTCAGAGGGAGAAGAAGCTCCGAAAAAGAAAAATCTGGCATTTGTGATTCGTCCGCAAAACTCTAAAAACAGCAGTCGCATACAGGGAAAACGTCCGGCTCAAAAGTCTGCGCGTCCACAGCAGAGTGCGCGTCAAAACGAGGCAAAGGCAGCGACGACGCGTCCGGCATCACAGGGAGCACGTTCGGAAAAGTCAGGTGCAGAAAAGTCACAGGCTGCGCGGCCGGTTCCTGCTCAAACTGTAAAAGCCGAAACTGCTGCCGAACATTCAACTACAGAAAAACGACCGGGTACGCAAGCGCAGTCAGCAGCGGAAAAGCCGCAGGGAGTACGTCAGGAAAAGCAACAGCCGGCACGTGCGGAAAAACCGGTACAGGTACAGTCCGAAAAGGAGAAAAGAACAGAGAATGACCGTCCGGCAAGAGAAAATCGTGAAGCAAGACAGTCCAATGATCGTCCGGTAAGAGAAAACAGAGACGGAAAGCCGGTAAGAGACGGAAAACCGTCTGACAGACAAGGCAGATTCGATCGCGGATCCAATGATCGTTCGCGCCAGGAAAGACCACAGGGAAATCGTCAGTTCGGTGACGGAAGACAGAGCCGAGGCGGAGACAGAGACCGCAGACCGGGAGGACAAAATGGTCGATCTGACAGAGAGAAAAGAGAGTCACGAAGAGATGATGTGGCGGCACCGATCGTGGAGCAGCAGAAGAGCCAGCGTAATAAGGCGAAAGATAAAGAACGTGATAATAAGAAAAAAGAATACAGAGACGAAGCCTTTGACGGAAAAGGCAAAAAAGGCAAAAAACAAAAACAGGTAGCAGAAGTGAAAAGACCGCAGCCGAAAGAAGAGAAGAAAGAAGAAAAGATTAAACAGATTGTAATTCCGGAAGTTCTTACGATCAAAGAACTTGCAGATAAAATGAAGATTGTTCCTTCTGTTATCGTGAAAAAACTGTTCCTTCAAGGAAAAGTTGTAACAGTGAATCAGGAAATCGATTATGATACTGCAGAAGAGATCGCAATGGAATTTGAAGTTCTCTGCGAAAAAGAAGAAGTCGTAGATGTGATCGAAGAACTGTTAAAAGAGGAAGAGGAAGATGAAAATATGATGGTAAAACGTCCTCCGGTCGTATGTGTTATGGGACACGTTGACCATGGTAAAACATCTCTTCTTGATGCGATCCGTCACTCAAATGTGATCGATCGTGAAGCAGGTGGTATCACTCAGCATATCGGAGCATATGTTGTGGAAGCAAACGGAGAAAAAATTACGTTCCTCGACACGCCGGGACATGAGGCGTTTACGGCAATGCGTATGCGCGGTGCAAGCTCTACGGATATCGCCATTCTTGTCGTAGCGGCAGACGACGGAGTAATGCCTCAGACAGTAGAAGCAATCAATCATGCAAAAGCTGCCGGAATTGAAATTATTGTTGCAATCAATAAGATTGATAAACCAAGTGCAAATATCGAACGTGTGAAACAAGAACTGACAGAATATGAGTTGATTCCGGAAGATTGGGGCGGAAGTACGATTTTTGTTCCTGTATCCGCACATACAAAAGAAGGAATTCCGGAGCTTCTTGAAATGGTTCTTCTGACAGCAGAAGTTATGGAGTTAAAAGCAAATCCGAACCGTGCGGCAAGAGGTCTTGTGATCGAGGCGGAACTTGATAAAGGAAAAGGATCTGTTGCGACAGTTCTTGTTCAGAAAGGTACTCTTCATGTCGGAGATGCAATCGCGGCAGGAAGCGCACATGGTCGCGTTCGTGCGATGATGGACGATAAAGGCAGAAGGGTGAAAGAGGCAGGTCCGTCACAGCCGGTAGAGATTCTCGGATTAAATGATGTTCCAAATGCGGGAGAAGTGTTTGTCGGATGTGATTCCGAAAAGGATGCAAGAAGTTTTGCAGAGACGTTTATCGCTCAGAATAAAGTGAAACTTCTTGATGAGACAAAATCAAGAATGTCTCTTGATGATCTGTTCAGCCAGATACAGGAAGGCAATTTGAAAGAACTCAACATTATCGTAAAAGCAGATGTTCAAGGTTCAGTAGAAGCAATCAAACAGAGTCTTTTGAAACTTTCAAATGATGAAGTTGTAATCAAGATCATTCACGGTGGAGTAGGCGCAATCAATGAATCGGACGTCAGCCTTGCATCGGCTTCCAATGCGATCATTATCGGATTTAATGTACGTCCGGATGCGACGGCAAAAGAAATCGCCGATAGAGAAGGCGTTGATTTAAGACTTTACAGAGTCATTTATAATGCGATAGAAGATGTGGAAGCTGCAATGAAAGGAATGCTTGATCCGGTATTTGAGGAAAAAATTCTCGGTCACGCGGAAGTGCGTCAGACATTTAAAGCATCCGGAGTCGGAACGATTGCAGGATCTTATGTTCAGGACGGTATTTTTGAAAGAAACTGTTCTGTACGTCTTATCCGTGACGGAATCGTAGTATTTGACGGACCGCTGGCATCTTTGAAACGTTTTAAAGACGATGTAAAAGAAGTAAGAGCCGGATATGAATGTGGTTTTGTATTTGAAAATTATAATGATATCAAAGAAGGAGATCAGGTTGAAGCTTATAAAATGGTTGAGACTGAGAGAAAATAAATTTGATTCAAAAAAACCGAATGATTAGTTTCGCAGATGAAAAGAGGGAGCATTAATGAGAAAAAACAGCATAAAAAATACCCGTGTAAATGCGGAAGTTCAAAGAGAACTGAGCAATATACTGCGTGGCGGGATCAAAGATCCGAGAGTGTCGCCCATGACATCTGTGGTGGCAGTGGAAGTGGCGCCGGATCTGAAAACATGCAAAGCATATATCAGCGTACTCGGAGATGAAAAGGCACAGCAGGATACGATCAAAGGGCTGCAAAGCGCTGAAGGATTTATCCGTCGTGAGCTTGCCAGAACGATTAATATGAGAAACACTCCGGAGATTAAGTTTATTGTAGATCAGTCGATCGAATATGGCGTAAATATCAGCAAGAAGATCGACGAGGTTACAAAGGATCTGAAAGATGAGGCCGGTGATATTGATGAATAGTAAAAAAATTGATTTAAAAGAGCTGCTGAAAGAGAAGAAAAAAATTGCCCTGGGCGGACACGTCCGCCCGGATGGCGATTGCATCGGATCGGTAATGGGGTTATATCTTTATTTAAAACAAGAATATCCGCATATTCAGACAGACGTTTATCTGGAAAAAATACCTGAGACATTTCGTCTGATCAAAGGAACAGATGAAGTTCGTTCAGAAGTAAACAATAACGAAACGCCGTATGATCTGTTTATCTGTCTTGATTGTGCAGATCCGATGAGACTTGGATTTTCAAGTTCGGTCTTTGAAAACGCAAAAGAGACGGTTTGCATCGATCATCACATCAGCAACGAATCGTTTGCAGACTTGAACTATATTGTTCCGGATGCAAGTTCTACGTCTGAGCTTGTAGTTACTTTGCTCGATGAAGAGAAAATATCAAAAGAATCGGCAGAAGCTCTTTATATGGGAATTGCTCACGATACAGGTGTTTTCAGATATTCGTGCACATCGCCGGAAACGATGGAAAATGCGGCTAAACTGATGAGAAAAGGGATAAACGGAAACGCGATCATTGAGCAAACCTTTTACGAAAAAACATATGTGCAAAACCAGATTTTGGGAAGAGCGCTCCTTGAGAGTATGCTCATTATGGATCGTCAATGCGTTGTGTCGGTTATCCGCAAAAGTTCGATGGAATTTTTCCATGCAGAGCCGTCTGATCTGGAAGGGGTAGTAAGTATTCTCAGGCAGACAAAAGGTGTGGAAGTCGCTATCTTCTTACATGAGCTTGAACCTCAAAAATATAAAGTAAGCCTTCGTTCTAAACAATATATTGATGTGAGTGTAATCGCAAAACATTTCGGAGGCGGCGGACACATACGGGCGGCAGGTGTGACAATGACAGGATCTGCACATGACGTGATCAACAATATTACCGAGCAGATCGCCCGTCAGTTTGAAAAACTGGAAGAAAAATCAGTGATTCCGCAATGAAATAAGGACTAGAATCAGAAGTATGATAAACGGAATTTTAAATATTTACAAAGAAAAAGGTTATACATCGCATGATGTGGTGGCTCGTCTTCGGGGAATCTTCGGACAAAAGAAGATCGGTCATACCGGAACGCTTGACCCGGATGCGGAAGGAGTGCTTCCGGTATGTCTTGGACGGGCAACAAAAGTATGTGATCTGCTGACAGATAAAGATAAAACGTATGAAGCGGTGCTTTTGCTTGGAAAAGAAACAGATACTCAAGATATTACAGGGACTGTTTTAAAAGAATGTGATCCATCGGAAATCACTGAAGAAACAGCAAAAAAATGTATTGAAAGTTTTATAGGGGAATATGATCAGATTCCTCCTATGTATTCTGCACTAAAAGTAAATGGAAAAAAGCTTTATGAATTGGCTCGGGAAGGGAAAGTCGTAGAACGGAAAAGCAGAAAAGTACAGATTTATGACATTCGGATCAAGGAAATGAAACTTCCTCGCATACGGATGGAAGTTTCTTGTTCAAAGGGAACATATATCCGTACTTTATGTAATGATGTAGGAGAAGTTCTTGGCGTTGGCGGATGTATGGAATCACTGCTTCGTACAAAAGTCAGTCGGTTTGAGTTAAAAGACAGTATGAAGCTTGCAGATATTGAAAAGGCGAAGAATGAAGGAAGGACAGAAGAAATAATATTGCCTCTGGATGAAGTATTTGTCGAATATCCTAAGATAATCGTAACAGGACGCCAGGCTCAGTTGGCATATAACGGAAATCCTTTTCCGAAAGAGTCTGCGAAAAATTTGATTTTACCCGGAAAAGACGGAGGAGAGGATGATCTTTCCGACATTTTTTCTAGATATAAAAAATATAGAGTATACGATGAGCAGGGACGGTTTATCGCTATATACTCTTATCAAAAACAAAGGCAGTTATTCAGAATCGAAAAAATGTTTTTCGATCCTGATGGAAAATAGAAAAATTCGTTTCAAATTATGTAAATGAGATGAGAATGATATGAAGCGGATAAAAGGAAGAGTAGATCATGGAGTACATCACGGGGATTGAGCAATATGCAGGAATAGAAAAGACAGCGTTAACTCTCGGCAAGTTTGACGGTCTTCATAAAGGACATCAAAAACTGATCGATAAAATATGCGCTTATTCGGGAGAAAATTGTAAAAGCGTCCTCTGTGCTTTCGATATGCACCGGGAGTCGTTAATGACAAAGCAGGAGAGGCGGAGTCATCTTGAAGGGAAAATCGATTGTTTGATCGAATATCCTTTTACGAAAGAACTGCGTGAAATGGAAGCGGAAGTGTTTATTAAGAACATCTTGTGCGAAAAACTTCATGCGGCGCATATTGTTGTAGGAACAGACTTTGCTTTTGGTCATGAAAAACGAGGAAATACAGAAATGTTGAAAATGTTTTCCGAAAAAGGGGGATATACGCTGGATGTCATCGAAAAAGAACGATATGATCAGATCGTGATCAGCAGTACTTATATCAGAGATGTCCTTTCACAAGGCAATGTAACTCTTGCGGCAGAGCTTCTCGGATATCGGTATGGAGTAACCGGAATTGTTCGGCATGGCAGACAACTGGGGCGGACGCTCGGCTTTCCTACAATGAATGTCGAGCCTGAAGAAAAAAAAATACTGCCAAGATTCGGAGTGTATGTCTGCCGTATCAATATAGACGGAAAATGGTACAACGGCATTGGAAACGTAGGGGTGAAGCCGACAGTTACGGAAGAACACAAGCGTCTTGTCGAAGTATTTGTTTATGATTATGAAGGAGATGCATACGGGAAAGAAATTACGGTGGAATTTTGTGATTTTGAAAGACCCGAGATAAGATTTTCTTCTGTGAACGAATTAAAAAAACAAGTGGCGAAAGATCTCCGTTATGGAAAAGACTACTTTAAGGCTTCAAAAGAAATCTAAAATAAATTCTTTACATTGTAAGTGGCATATGATATACTACTTGAGGTTAGAAAACCAGCCGATGTTCGGTAATCGGATCACTCCGACCGTTACTTAATATCAGGCGTTTATAAAAGTATTTAAGGAGGAGTTACAACATGATCGCAAAGGACAAAAAGCAGGCAATCATCAAAGAGTATGGAAGAAGCGAAGGTGATACAGGATCACCGGAAGTACAGATCGCAATTCTTACAGCAAGAATCAACGAACTGACAGATCACTTCAAAGCAAACCCGAAAGATCACCACTCAAGAAGAGGTCTTCTTAAGATGGTAGGACAGAGAAGAGGTCTTCTTGCATATCTTAAAAAAGTAGATATTGAAAGATATCGTGCATTGATTGAGAAACTCGGACTCAGAAAATAGTCAGAGGTTTCAATGTAAGCAAAAAAGGGGCAGATTTGATCTGTTCCTTTTTTATATGACGGAAAGTCTAATTCCTTGTCTGGAAGGATCTTGGTGTGTACGACCGTTTTAGAAAAAGACCCAATACAGAGGAATCATCCTCCGTACTGAGTCTCAATTTTTAATTTGGGCGGGATGAGGGCGATTGGGAAATTTTGCCTCTACTACGCTATCTCAACTTGCCCTTAATTATTATTCTGCAACGTCTCTGATGCTGAAGCTGAATCTTCCCATTTTGTCTTTTCCAAGGCAAACAGCTTTTACAACATCTCCGAGAGAGAGTACATCTTCAACTTTATTTACACGTTCTTTAGCGATTTTTGAGATATGAACGAGACCTTCTTTTCCCGGTGCAAACTCAAGAAAAGCGCCAAATTCTTTAATACTTATAACTTTTCCTTCAAAGACCTGACCTGCTTCAAAGTCGGTTACGATCGTGTGTATGATCTTCGCAGCTTTTTCCATTGCTGTTTTTTCTGTACCACAAATGGAAACGGAACCTTCATCATCAATGTCAATCTTCACACCTGTCTGTTCGATGATTGCGTTAATCGTTTTTCCGCGCTGTCCTACAACATCGCCGATCTTTTGCGGATCGATCTGCATCTGAATGATCTTAGGTGCAAATTCACCGACTTCTGCTCTTGGCTCAGAAATTGCCTTATTCATGATTTCGTCAATGATATAGGTTCTGGCTTTCTTTGTCGCAGAAATTGCCTCTTCAATGATCGGTCTTGTAAGTCCGTGAATCTTAATATCCATTTGAATAGCTGTAATACCTTTATGTGTACCGGCTACTTTAAAGTCCATATCTCCGAAGAAGTCTTCCAGTCCCTGGATATCGGTAAGAACAAGATAGTCATCGTCTGTATCTCCAGTTACAAGACCTGCGGAAATACCGGCTACTGCAGCTTTGATCGGTACTCCGGCTGTCATAAGCGACATACTGGATGCGCATACGCTTGCCTGTGAAGTAGAGCCGTTTGATTCAAATGTTTCAGATACTGTACGGATGGCATATGGAAATTCGGCTTCGCTTGGAAGTACCGGGAGAAGAGCTCTTTCTGCCAGCGCACCATGTCCGATCTCACGTCTTCCAGGTCCTCTTGACGGTTTTGTTTCACCTACAGAATATGAAGGGAAATTATAATGGTGCATATATCGCTTAGTCGTTTCTGATTCATCAAGACCGTCAAGTCTTTGTGCTTCAGACAAAGGCGCCAGTGTCGTTACCGTACAAATCTGGGTCTGTCCTCTTGTAAACATTGCAGAACCATGGACTCTTGGAAGAAGATCCACTTCTGCTGCAAGAGGTCTGATCTGATCGATAGCGCGTCCGTCCGGACGTTTGTGATCTTTTAAGATCATTTTTCTTACAGTTTTTTTCTGATATTGGTAAATGGCTTCGCCAAGGAGAGAGAGCCATTCTTCATTATCTATAAATGCTTCTTCTAATTTTTCTGTAATCTGACGAATATTGTCTTCTCTTATCTGCTTTTCGTCTGTAAATACAGCTTGTTCCATTTCGGCAGGCGGTACGATTTCTTTGATTGCGTCAAACAGTTCTTCGGGAATCGCACAGCTTTCATACTCATGTTTCGGCTTTCCGCATTCTGCAACGATCGTATCGAAAAAAGCAATGACTTTCTGGTTTAATTCATGTGCTGCAAAAATTGCTTCGATCATGCGGTCTTCCGGAACTTCGTTCGCTCCGGCTTCGATCATAATCACTTTTTCTTTTGTAGAAGCAACCGTAAGTGCGAGATCAGAAACTTCTCTTTGAGCTGCCGTCGGGTTAAACACAAACTCTCCGTCAATGAGTCCGACCTGTGTTGTAGATATCGGGCCGTCAAACGGAATATCGGAAATACTTGTCGCAAGAGAAGCTCCAAGCATTGCGGTAAGTTCCGGGCTGCAGTCCTGATCTACTGACATTACAAGGTTTTCCAAAGTTACGTCATTTCGATAATCTTTCGGGAAAAGAGGGCGCATCGGACGGTCGATAACTCGGTCGGTTAAAATTGCGTTTTCGGATGCTTTCCCTTCTCTTTTATTAAATCCTCCCGGGATTTTTCCGACAGCGTAAAGTCTTTCGTTATATTCAACACTAAGAGGGAAAAAATCAATTCCGTCTCTTGGCTTTTCAGATGCCGTTGATGTACACAAAACAGTTGTGTCTCCGTAATGCATCAGAACAGCGCCGTTTGCCTGTTTGGCAACTCTGTCTACATCTACACGCAGTGTTCTGCCTGCAAGTTCCATTTCATACATTTTGTACATGTTATTCTCCTTTTCAATCTATGTTGTCATCAATCGTGAACGGTTTTTACAAATGTCCCGAAACTACTGAAAAACATATTTTACGAAAAATATATTTTTCAGTGGTCTCGGATACTTTGAACTGTCCATAATCTTATTTATTATATCATACAGTGATAACTTAGGCAATTATTTTGAAAGTCGAAAAGGAATATGTTATATATTTTTTTAAAATGTTCAGACTATAATAAGAGATAAAAACAGGAGATGAGTCCGGAAGATGAAAATGAAAAAATTAAGTGAATATTTGTTTATGGGAGCGTTGGGAGGAACGCTTTATTATATGATAGAAATTATTTTCAGAGGATATTCTCATTGGTCGATGTTTTTGTTGGGCGGAATCTGTTTTATATTTTTCGCACAACAAGGGTTATGGACGAAGTGGAGAGAGCCTCTCTGGAAACAAGTCCTTTGGTGTACGGCGTTTGTAGTATCTGCTGAATTTATCACAGGGATCATAGTAAATAAAGTTATGGGATGGAATGTCTGGAATTATACAGATCAGCCGTTTCACCTTATGGGGCAGATCTGCTTTCCGTTCGCTGTTCTTTTTTCGGGACTATGTACATTCGGGATTATTATAAGCGGATATCTGCTTTGCTATTTATACAGAGAAATAAAGCCGGGTTTTCATATTCTATAAATTTATATTGCTGTCAAAATGAACTGATGCCGATTTTTGCTCATTAGAATTCTTGATGTTGAACGCATTGTCTAAAAATGCTATACTACCATAGAATAAGAGCGTAGTGGTACTATGTTTAAAACTGTTATTTTTATGTACAAAGGAGTAGGAATGTGGCTGAATTAACACCAATGATGAAGCAGTATATGGAGACAAAGTCTCAATATCAAGACTGCATTCTATTTTATAGATTGGGTGATTTCTATGAAATGTTTTTTGAAGATGCCCTGACTGCATCAAGGGAGTTGGAAATCACTTTAACCGGGAAAAACTGCGGGCAGGAAGAAAAGGCGCCTATGTGCGGAGTTCCGTATCATGCCGTAGAAGGATATTTAAACAGACTTGTTGCCAAAGGCTATAAAGTGGCAATCTGCGAACAGGTAGAAGATCCGAAAACGACGAAAGGAATCGTTAAAAGGGAAGTTGTACGTATCGTAACCCCGGGAACAAATCTTGATACACAAGCGTTGGACGAAACAAAGAACAACTATATTATGTGTATTGTATATATTGCAGACAGGTACGGCGTTTCTGTTGCCGATATTTCGACGGGAGATTATTTTGTAACGGAGATTCCGGACAGTGCGAAATTATTAGATGAAATCTATCGATTCTCACCGTCGGAGATTATATGCAATGAAGCGTTTTATATGAGCGGCGTCGACATGGACGGAATGAAAGATCGGCTTGGAATTACGATTTATTCGCTTGAATCATGGTATTTTGACGATGAAGTATGCCGTAAAAAACTTTTGGAACATTTTGAGGTTTCCTCGTTTGCCGGACTTGGACTTGCAGATTATGATTGCGGAATCATCAGCGCCGGAGCTCTTCTGCAGTATCTGTTGGAAACACAGAAAAACTCGCTTTCAAATCTGACACATATTACGCCTTATGCCGCAGGCAAGTTTATGATGATCGACAGTTCGACAAGAAGAAATCTTGAACTTTGCGAAACTCTCCGTGAAAAACAAAAAAGGGGATCTCTTCTGTGGGTTCTCGATAAAACAAAGACAGCAATGGGAGCTCGTACATTGAGAAAATATGTGGAGCAGCCGCTGATCGATAAGACAGAGATTATTCGTCGTCTGGATGCAGTACAGGAATTGAAAGAACAGGCGATTTCTCGTGAAGAAATCAGAGAATATCTGTCTCCTGTGTATGATTTGGAACGACTGATCACAAAGATAGCGTACGGATCTGCCAATCCAAGAGACCTGACTGCCTTTAGAAGTTCTCTGGAGATGCTTCCCGCACTTTTGTATATATTGCAAGAAATGAAAGCAGAACTTTTAAAAGATCTTGCTGTTGATCTTGATCCTCTTGAAGATCTCTGTATACTTGTAAAAAAAGCAATCCGGGAAGATCCTCCCATTGCGATGAAAGAAGGAAATATTATTAATGACGGTTATAACGAAGAAGTTGATAAGCTGCGCCGCGCAAAGTCCGATGGAAAAGACTGGTTGGCAAAGCTTGAAAATGACGAGCGTGAAAAGACCGGGATTAAAAATCTAAAGATTAAGTACAATAAAGTATTCGGATATTATTTAGAGGTGACAAACTCTTACAAAGAAATGGTTCCGGAATATTATACACGGAAACAGACATTGGCAAATGCAGAAAGATATATTACTCCCGAGCTGAAAGAATTAGAAGACATGATACTTGGAGCGGAGGACAAACTTTATGCATTGGAATATGAACTGTACAGTGAAGTAAGAGATTTGATTGCAAGTCAGATAGAGCGTATCCAAAAAACCGCTAAAGCAGTAGCGGCGCTTGACGCCTTTGCTTCCCTTGCTCTCGTTGCGGAACGCAATAACTATGTTCGGCCTAAGATCAACGAAAAAGGAGTAATTGATATAAAAGAAGGACGTCACCCTGTTGTAGAGCGGATGATCCCGAATGAAATGTTTATTTCAAACGATACATATCTTGATGATAAAAAACACCGGATTTCTATTATTACAGGACCGAATATGGCAGGAAAATCGACGTATATGCGTCAAACGGCGCTCATTGCTCTTATGGCGCAGATCGGCTCGTTTGTACCTGCCAAAAGCGCTAATATCGGTCTTTCAGACCGTATTTTCACAAGAGTCGGAGCCTCGGACGATCTTGCTTCCGGTCAGAGTACATTTATGGTTGAAATGACGGAAGTTGCAAATATTCTTAGAAACGCTACGTCAAAAAGCCTGTTGATTCTTGATGAAATCGGGAGAGGCACAAGTACGTTTGACGGATTGTCGATTGCCTGGGCGGTGATCGAATATATAAGCGACAGCAGACTTTTAGGTGCAAAAACGCTGTTCGCAACACATTATCATGAACTGACAGAACTGGAAGGAAAAATCGATAATGTAAACAATTACTGTATCGCGGTAAAAGAAAAAGGTGATGACATTGTATTTTTACGAAAGATTGTCAAAGGCGGAGCAGATAAAAGTTACGGAATTCAAGTTGCAAAACTTGCAGGTGTTCCGGAGCTTGTGATCGGCCGCGCAAAAGAGATTGTAGAAGAGCTAAGTGATGAAGATATTACGGCAAGAGTAAGTGAGATTGCGTCAAAAGAACGTGTCGTAAAAAAGAAACCGAAAGTAAAAAAATACGATGATGTAGATATTGCGCAGATGTCGCTCTTTGACACAGTAAAAGATGACGATGTTCTTGAAGAATTGAAAAATCTTGACGTTGGAAATATGACTCCGATCGATGCTCTTAATACGATATACAGATTACAGAATAAATTAAAGAACCGTTGGTAAAGTTGATAAAATCAAAAAGAAAAGGAGCAGTCATGCCTCATATTCAAGTTTTAGATCAGATAACGATTGATAAGATCGCAGCCGGGGAAGTTATTGAAAGACCCGCGTCTATTGTGAAAGAACTGGTTGAAAATGCGATTGATGCGAAAGCCACCTCTGTTACAGTCGAAATTAAAGACGGAGGAATTTCATTTATCCGTGTTACAGATAATGGATGCGGGATTGAAGCAGATGAAGTAAGATGTGCTTTTTTGCGCCATTCAACTAGTAAGATCCGTACAGCGGAAGAACTTGTATCCATACATTCTCTCGGATTTCGTGGGGAGGCTTTGTCGAGTATTGCCGCGGTAACAAGAACAGAAGTTATCACAAAAACAGAGGAAGGACAAAGTGGAATAAAATATGTCATAGAAGGCGGAAAAGAGACTGCATTGGAAGAGACAGGAGCTCCCAACGGAACGACTTTTCTTATTCATCAGTTATTTTATAATATACCCGCGAGGCGAAAATTTTTAAAAACACCGGTGACAGAGGCGGGGCATGTGCAGGATCTGTTGATCCATCTGGCGCTGTCACATCCGGAAGTTTCATTTTTATTTATCAATAACGGACAAGAAAAACTTCGGACGTCAGGAAACGGAAAACTAAAAGATGTGATTTATAATGTATATGGACGCGAAGTGACGTCGAATCTTTTGGAACTTGATTATAAAAAAGACGGTCTTTCTATTTCCGGATTTTTAGGTAAACCGGTCATCACCCGAGGAAACCGGAATTTTGAAAATTTCTTTGTGAACGGGCGTTATGTAAAAAGTGCAATGCTCTCTAAGTCGCTGGAAGACGCTTATAAAGATTTTACGATGCAGCATAAATTTCCGTTTGCTGTTCTTCATTTCCAGGTAGAAGGGGATCTTATTGACGTAAATGTTCACCCGACGAAAATGGAGCTTCGTTTTCAACGTCAGCAGGAAGTTTACAATACAATGTACGAAGCTGTTCACAGAAGGCTTCTTGAACCTGAATTGATTCAAACAGCTACAGTTCCGGATCCGGCAGATGCAGCTCAAAAGAAAAAAGAAAGTCCGTTTTTGCTGAAACCCAAATCTATAGAAAATACAAAATATGATCCAATAGAAAAAATCCGGGAAAAGATGCAGGAAAGAGAACCGGAGCAAGTACGGGAGAAAGCGCAGGAAACGAAACCGGAGCAAGTACGGGAAAAAGTACAGGATGAAGAACAGGGGCAAGCCCGGAAACAGACGTCTGCTATCGAGGCAGATAAAGAATCTGTTTTGCAGTCTGAACCTCAAATTCATGATGAAGATTATTTTATAAGGAAAATGCGGGAAAGGGTGAAGGCATATCATGAACGCTCCTCGTCTGCAGAAGTTTTAGACCGTGGGGAAATTTATCGTCCGCAGCAACAGGCAGAACGAATCCGGGAAGCTGCTGCATATCGGGCAAAAGAGGCAGACAAGACTCCGAAGCAGATGGATCTGTTTGAAGAAAATTTCTTGAAGCGTGAAGTGAAGGCAGAATACACATTGATCGGTCAGGTGTTCGATACATACTGGCTTGTACAATTCCAAGACAGTCTTTATATTATAGATCAGCATGCCGCGCATGAAAGAGTGATGTATGAGAGAACTTTAAAAGAGATGAAATCCAGGGAATATACATCTCAGTATTTAAGCCCTCCGATCATTTTATCGCTTTCGATGCAGGAAGCTCAGCTTTTGGAGGAGCATATAGATCGTTTTACGAGAATCGGTTTTGAAATCGAACATTTTGGAGGAGAAGAATATGCTGTCAGGGCAGTGCCGGATAATTTGTTCGGTATCGCAAAAAAAGAACTTCTTATGGAGATGATCGACGATCTGGCAGATGGGATAAACACATCTATGACTCCTGATTTGATTGATGAAAAGGTAGCGTCTATGTCTTGTAAGGCGGCGGTAAAAGGCAATAACCGTTTATCGGCAAAAGAAGTAGACGCTCTGATCGGTGAATTACTTACTTTAGATAATCCGTATCATTGTCCCCACGGAAGACCGACGATCATTGCCATGACGAAACGAGAATTAGAGAAGAAGTTTAAGAGGATTGTATAAATGAAAAAACCACTGATTATTTTGGCCGGACCTACAGCGGTCGGAAAAACAAAAGCATCTATAGGGCTTGCAAAAAGAATAGGGGCAGAAATTATTTCGGCAGATTCTATGCAGGTATATAAACATATGGATATCGGTTCGGCAAAGATTACGCGCAGTGAAATGAGCGGGATTTCGCATCACTTGATTGATATTCTCGAGCCGGAAGAGGAATTTAATGTTGTTCGTTTTCAGAAGATGGCTCTTGAGGAAATGGAACAGATTTATGAAAAGGGAAAAATTCCTTTGATTGTAGGAGGAACCGGTTTTTATATCCAATCGGTTCTTTATAATATTGATTTTACGGAAAATGATTCTCCAAATGATTATCGGAAAAAACTGGAGATTCTCGCAAAGGAAAAAGGGGCAGAATACTTGCATACAATGTTGACGGAAGTAGATCCTAAGTCGGCATTGCAGATTCATACAAATAATATAAAACGGACAATACGTGCGCTTGAATTTTATCATCAGACAGGAATGAAAATATCCGAACATAATGAAGCGGAAAGAGAAAAGGAATCTCCGTATCAATATGCATATTTTGTTTTGACAGACGACAGAGCAAAACTGTATGAACGTATTGACCGACGCGTAGATCTTATGATGAAATCAGGTTTAGAAGAGGAAGTTCGTTTCTTAAAAGACCGAGGCGTGAGTTCAACTTCTACAGCGATGCAGGGACTTGGGTATAAAGAATTGTATGCATATATGAACGGAGAGTATTCATTGGAAGAGGCGGTACGTATTATAAAACGCGATACAAGACATTTTGCCAAGCGCCAGCTTACATGGTTTAAGCGAGAAAAGGATGTCACATGGATAGATCGTGCCGTTATCGGAGACGACGAGGAACATATTCTTGATTTTATGATCGAAGAGTTGAGAAAAAAGCAGATTTTAGTATAAAATATAAAACCAACAAAATAATGGATCAATATAACGAAAACTTTACAAGATTAAAGAGAAAAACTAATAAAAAAAGAGGAAAATATATATGAGTAATACAGAAACAAAAACGATATACCGACAGTTGGGAATTTCAGAAGATGTGTGGATATATGGGCAGAAGATAGAGGAAGGTCTGAAAGAACGATTTGCAGAATTCGACAGTAATGCAGAATATAATCAACTGAAGGTGATCTCTGCCATGCAGCAATGCCGGGTAAATGAAAGCTGCTTTAATTATGCAAGTGGATACGGTTATAACGATCAAGGACGCGATACGCTGGAAGAAGTATATGCGGCGGCATTTCATACAGAAGCGGCTCTTGTGCGTCCGCAGATTACATGCGGTACACATGCACTTGCACTTGCGTTATCGGCAAACTTAAGACCCGGTGATGAATTGTTATCTCCTGTAGGGAAACCCTACGATACACTGGAAGAAGTAATCGGCATTCGCCAGTCTAAAGGATCTCTCGCAGAATATGGAGTGACATATAAACAGGTCGATCTGTTGGAAGACGGTTATTTTGATTATCCGGCAATCGAAAAAGCATTAAACGAAAGAACAAAGCTTGTGACGATCCAGCGTTCAAAAGGATATCAGACACGTCCGAGTTATTCTGTAGAAAAAATAGGAGAACTGATTGCATTTATAAAAAAGAAAAGACCGGATGTTATTTGTATGGTAGATAACTGCTACGGAGAATTTGTAGAACGGATCGAACCAAGCGATGTAGGTGCAGATATGATTGTCGGTTCATTGATTAAAAATCCCGGCGGCGGTCTTGCACCGATCGGAGGATATGTGGCAGGCAAAAAAGAACTTATCGAAAACTGTGCGTATAGATTGACATCCCCCGGATTAGGGAAAGAAGTGGGAGCGTCTCTCGGAGTGATGCAGTCTTTTTATCAAGGATTTTTTATGGCGCCGACAGTTGTATGCGGAGCGCTTAAAGGAGCTGTTTTTGCAGCGAATATTTATGAAAAACTCGGGTATTCGGTTGTTCCAAATGCAAGCGAGAGCCGTCATGATATTATTCAGGCAGTTACGTTTGGCAGTGCAGATGGAGTGATTGCATTTTGCCAGGGAATTCAGGCAGCGGCTCCGGTAGACAGTTATGTAACTCCCGAACCTTGGGCAATGCCGGGATACGACAGTGAAGTCATCATGGCTGCCGGAGCATTTGTACAAGGGTCCTCGATTGAACTATCTGCAGATGGTCCGATCAAACCTCCCTATGCCGTTTATTTTCAAGGCGGTCTTACATGGCAGCATGCGAAGCTGGGCATTTTAAAATCTCTTCAAAGTTTGATTGATGCAGGAGTTATTGACAGATCCAAACTTCAGTCGCTTTAAAACAGTGTTTTGATGCTTAGAAAAGAAAAGGATTTATATTATGAGAAAAGTAGCGATAATCGGGGCGGGAGCAGCCGGGATGACGGCAGCGATCACAGCAGCTTCAAACGGGGCAGAAGTAGTTGTATTGGAACATATGGACCGCGTCGGGAAAAAAATTCTTTCGACAGGGAACGGACGATGCAATTTTACAAATACTTATCAGGATCGAAGCTGTTATCACTCTGATAACGAATCATTTCCATGGAAGATCATTGAGAAATTTAATGCAGAGCAGATTATAAAATTGTTCGAAGAACTCGGCGTTTATGCGAAAAACAGAAATGGATACATGTATCCCTATTCGGATCAGGCATCGTCTGTAACTGAGGCTTTGAAAATGGAATTAGAGCGTCTGCAAATCGATGTAAGACTTCAAACAGAATGCACGGATATTTTCCCTCGTAAAAAGGGGTTTACTCTTCAGATTGTTAAAGACGGGAAAAAGGGGAAAATATATGCGGATCATGTAATCCTGTGTACGGGATCCAGAGCTTTCCCTGCCAGCGGATCCGATGGTTCCGGTTATGATCTGGCAAAAAAACTCGGACATAAAATAATTCCTGTTCTTCCTGCTCTTGTACAATTAAGATGTGAAGAAAAATTTTTTAAATCAATCGCAGGAGTAAGAGTTCAGGGAACTGTTTCGATATGGTCGGAAAATCAATGTCTGGCAAAAGATACGGGAGAATTACAACTGACCAATTATGGCATATCAGGTATTCCTGTATTTCAAGTGAGCAGATATGCGGCGATTGCATTATATAAAAAGAAAAAAGTTCAGGCGATTCTTGATTTTATGCCGGAATTTTCGGAAGATGAGCTGGAAAAGTTTTTAATAAAACGGGCGAAAATGCGTCCGTATAAGAGAGCAGATCAATTTTTCACAGGGTTATCTAATAAAAAGTTGTCCGATCTTTGGGTGAAAGAAGCAGGGATTTCAAAAGAGAAAAAAGTCGGAGTGTTTGCAGAAAAAGAAATTCAGCAGCTTGTCCGTTTAATCAAGAATTTTAAAGTGATTGTAACAGAAACAAATTCTTATGAGCAGGCACAGGTTTGCCGAGGAGGTATCGATACAAAGGACGTTCATCCTGATACTTTAGAATCGCGTTATGTTCCGGGACTTTATTTTGCAGGAGAAATACTAGACGTAGATGGCATGTGCGGTGGATATAATCTGACATGGGCATGGGCGAGCGGTGCAGTCAGCGGAAGAGAAGCAAGTTTTTAGAAAACCTGATTAAAAACCAAAAAGAGAAGTATCCAAAATCTTTAAATACAGGATACTTCTCTTTTTGTCTTATGATTTTTTCGGTACTTTATATTCGGAAGTTATGAGAAAAATCTCATCACAGCAATAACTTTACCTAAAATAGTAACATTCTTTACAATGATCGGATCCATAAAATCATTTTCAGGCTGGAGACGAAAAACTCCTTCTTCCTTATAAAATGTTTTTACGGTTGCTCCGTCCTCGATCAACGCAACGACCATATCTCCATTAGAAGCTGTGGAATCTTCTTCCACAAGAACCATATCGCCGTCAAGTATACCGGCATTGATCATACTTTCTCCTTTTACCTTTAAAAAAAATGTCTGTTTATTCGGCATACGATCAGCGGGAACCGGCCAGTAATCTTCAATGTTTTCCTGAGCCAGAATCGGTTCTCCTGCGGCAACTTGCCCGATAATCGGTACATGAACCATTTCACGCCGCGTCAGGTTGAACATATCGTCCAAAATTTCGATCGCACGGGGTTTTGTCGGATCGCGCCGAATATAACCGTTTTTTTCTAATGTTTCAAGATGTGAATGAACAGAAGAAGTAGACTTTAAATTTACAGCTTCGCATATTTCCCGAACAGCAGGCGGAAACCCCCGTTGAAGAATCTGTGATTTAATATATTCTAAAATTTCCTGTTGTTTTTTACTTATTTTTCCTTGTGACATAGTTTCCTCCGATATTATAGTCCGTTTATTTTATTAAAATAATGGTAACACAACGAAGAACAAAAAGCAAACATTTGTTGCGAAAATATGTTCGATTTCCGTGTTGACAAACATTTGTTCTTATTGTATAATCCAAATATAGAACATAAGTTCGCGGAACAAATATTCGAATCGAAGAATACATGTATACATTTTTCTTGCAGACTGAATATTACAAAATAATAAGAGAAAACAAAGTGTAAAAATAAGCAGAGATAAAGGGGATACTATTATGAAGGGAAAAAGAAATGAAAAAAGATCAAAAAAATCGGCTATATTAAAACAACATGCTCGTAATTTATTCGTGGGAGTTGTTATTGTTTTATTTGTAAGTATGTCGTTTAGTGCATTTTTTGTTTCCGCAAAGGAAAAGGATACGCCGGATCACGAAAGTACTTATATCTATTATAAAAGTATTAAGATTGAAAAAGGCGATACTTTGTGGGATATCGCAAATGAAAATCTTCCTGAAAAATATAGTTCGACAGAAGAATATGTTAAAGTTCTTAAGGAGATAAACGGACTTTCTTCTGATAAAATTTATTCGGGAGAAAATCTTATGATTATGTATATGACTGAATGATATGTTTAAATCGGTATCAATATACACCCTATGTATTGATATATACACTCCAACCGACAGCCGTGAGAAATAGAAGTAATACTCATTTTTATCGGCTGTCTTATAATATAGATCAATCTATACGACAAATACTGATTTTTCCAAAAGATATGGACGTAAAGATATACATTTGATATAATATGTATATCCGAATAAATAAAGGAGGAATATAATTATGGCAAATAAGGAAAATACTTCAGATGAAGGTTTACGTGTAAGTTATGATGTAAAAACATATCATGAACAAAAATATATCGATTATACATTACGGCTAAGGGAAATATTAAAAACATTACCATCGTTTGCGAAAGATTATTTCAGAGCTATAGAGCCAACGACATCCGCTAACACACGAATTTCCTACGCATACGATATTCGTGTGTTTTTCCGTTTTTTAATGGAAAATAATCCGGTTTATAAAAACTATACGATCGATCAGTTTACATTGGCAGATATAGAAAATCTTGAACCGGTTGATATTGAGGAATACCAAGAATATTTAAAAGTATATAAAAATGATGAAAAGCAAGTTACAAATACAGAAAAAGGACTTGCAAGAAAAATGTCAGCGCTTCGTAGCTTTTATGGATATTATTTTAAACGTCAGGCAATATCGAAAAACCCGACTCTTCTTGTAGATATGCCTAAACTTCACGAAAAGGCAATTATTCGTCTTGATGCGGATGAAGTTGTCCGATTGCTTGATTATGTTGATCATGGAGGCGATCATTTAACCGGACAGAAAAAGGCTTATTTTGAGAAAACGAGAAACAGAGATCTTGCTATATTAACTTTGCTTTTAGGAACGGGCATTCGTGTTTCGGAATGCGTGGGGCTGGATATCAATGATGTGGATTTTGAAAATAATGGAATCAAAGTGATGCGAAAAGGCGGAAATGAAATGATTGTATATTTTGGCGAAGAAGTGGAAAATGCACTAAAGACATATATGTATACAACACGGAGAACTACTCTCCCGCTTCCGGGGCATGAAAATGCGCTTTTCTTATCTACTCAGCGAAAACGTATGGGCGTTCAAGCTATTGAGAATATGGTAAAAAAATATGCCCGGGAAGTAACGCCTAACAAGAAAATAACTCCTCATAAGCTTAGAAGTACCTACGGTACCTCCCTTTATAAAGAAACAGGAGATATTTATCTTGTTGCCGATGTTCTCGGACATAAAGATGTAAATACAACGAAAAAGCATTATGCAGCCATTGATGAAGACAGACGCCGGCAGGCTGCAAACATAGTGAAACTTCGCGAGGTATAAGTATTTATTTTGAATTCCATTGACCGATCACTTCATTTACAGTAGAGACGGTAACGAATACTTTCTGCCCACATGAATGAAGATAATTTAAAAGTGTACGATATTCTTGTTGTGTGATAATTGTGATCAATTCGGTTCTGTGTGTTTCGTCATAAGCGCCTTGAGCTGTATATAAAGTTGCTCCGCGATTTAGATCATGAATAATATATTGTTGGATCGGACGGTAATCATCTGCAATAATACATACGCGTTTTCGTTTTTTAAAGCCGTCAATAAAATAGTCTACTGCTGCTCCGTTTGCATATGTTCCGAGAAGACTGATAATAAGTGTCGGTATATCGTAAACAAATATAGAAGTCATTGCAGTGATAAGCCCGGAAATTGTCAGTGCTTTTCCTATTTCAATATGTGTAAACTTATTCAGCATCTTTGCCACAATATCTAATCCTCCGGAAGATGCGTTTACATGGAACAGTAATGCCTGACCAAGAGCAATCAGCAGAACATAAATTACGAGATCGATTACCTGTTCATTGGTAATCGATTTGTCAAGTGGTATGAAATGCTCGAAAATCCAAAGATATACAGGGAGAAGCATAGATGTGTACACTGTCTTTGCTCCAAATTCTTTTCCGATGAAGATAAACCCGATAATAAGAAGGAATGTATTTAAGATAAATGTTAATACAGAAACTTGTATCCCTAACAATTTCGATAATACGAGAGCCAGACCGGAAACACTTCCGGCTACGATATTTCCGGGAATCATGAAGAAATAAACCCCTGCGGCTACAAGAAACATTCCAAATGTAATGATTAATATTTCACGAATAGATATTCCTTTGTTTTTCATTTTAATACTCTCTTTTCTGGTAAAATATAGTTACGGGACATCTATTTACAAAAAAATAAAAAATAAATTTTCCCTAAACAATATCTTATCTCTATCAGAGATGAATTTCAATCAAATTCTTTGATTATTTATTACTATTTTTAACTTACGGATCGTAATCTGATTTTTTTCATAAACAACCGGTGATTCTATGATTTTCTGTAAGTTTTCGACTTGTATTTATATTCTTCTGCCGATATAATATAAACGTTATAATTACAGATCAATCATGAAAGGTAGGAAGAAAATGCAGTTACAACGGTTACTCAGTTATACGCGTAAAGCAGTGGATGAATATAGTATGATACAGGAAGGGGATCATATTGCGGTAGGTATTTCGGGCGGAAAAGACAGCCTTACCCTGCTCTATGCGCTTCATGGATTAAAACGGTTTTATCCCCGTAAGTTTGATTTAAGTGCTGTAACTGTAGATCTTGGATTTGCAGATTTTAATTTGGAACCGATTCAAAATTTATGCAGGGAATTAGAAGTTCCTTATAAAATAGTAAAATCAGATATTTATGATATTCTTTTTAATGTACGCCAAGAGAGTAATCCTTGTTCGCTTTGTGCAAAAATGCGTAAAGGCGCCTTAAATGAGGCGGTTAAGGAGATGGGGTGTAATAAAGTGGCTTATGCTCATCATAAAGATGATATTATTGAAACAATGTTGCTCTCATTGATTTTTGAAGGAAGATTTTATTCCTTTTCTCCAAAAACATATTTAGATCGTATGGATCTTACTGTTATCCGTCCTATGATGTTTATAGATGAAATGGAAGTAATCGGTTTTCGCAATAAATATTCTCTTCCGGTTGTAAAAGGAAAATGTCCTGTAGACGGACATACGAAGCGGCAATATGCAAAAGAACTTTTAAGAGAACTTAACAAAGAACATCCGGGAACAAAAGAACGAATGTTTCACGCTATTTTAACAGGAGATATTAAAGGTTGGCCGCAGCGCACGATATCGAGACGTTAAATAAGATCTTAAAAGTGAATAAACTAGCGGCAAGTAAAACACATCCGATGTTTAATCCATCGGATGTGTTTTTATAATATGTGACATTATCGCATGTCAACACCTATTATTTATTATAAGTATTTCTTTTCCTGAATAGGATCAAGGAAAATCCGGTGCAAATCATCAGCAGAAATAGAGGTATTATATGAGTTGAGTCACCTGTTTTTACTGCTGTACTTTTTTCTGAATGAGTGATGTTTTGATTTGGCCGGTCAGAAGTTTCTAAGTCGGCTTTTTTTTCGGTTAATCCGTTGATTGATTTTTTAATACTATTGATTTGCTGTTCAAGTTGTTCGGCAGTGACGTTGTCTGTTAAAAGCGCCTCAGATTTTATGATTTGCTCTTTAAGTATTTTGACTGTTTCGTCTGTGTATTTACCGGATTCCACTTTTGCTTGAGCAGTTTCAATGAGTAGAGCTAATTCCTGTTTTAATTGTTCAATCTTTCCTGAATCAGGTGTATCCGGATCAGTAGGACCTTCCGGGTCGGTAGGGCCTTCCGGATCAGTAGGACCTTCCGGGTCGGTAGGACCTTCCGGGTCGGTAGGACCTTCCGGATCAGTAGGACCTTCCGGATCGGTAGGACCTTCAGGGTCAACAGGAGGTTCTGTTGATCCGGTGCCTATGATCACATTTAGGGAAATCTCGTCTCCAGTTGCTTTTCCTGCACCGATCAAATTCCCTTTTAAAGTGAGGATCGTATCTTCAGCAGAAGTATATTCTGAAAGATCCCAGTTTACAAATAATGATGCCAAGTCCAGTATTTTATCACTGTCTTTTAATGCAAGCTTTCCACTGATAATTAAAGGAAGCAGCTTTCTTAATTCTTCTTGTGACGTACCTTTGTCGATTTTAATATCGCTGATCGGCATATATTCTTTTAATTCTGTTTCGGAGGATATCCTCTTTCCTGTTATGGTAAGCTCTTCTAAACCTACACAGTTTCCGACAGCAGCACTGTTTAATTCACGGAATAATAATTTGACATACCTTCCGATGATTGGTTGATCAAGTGAAATTTCATCTGTTGGATGGGCTGCTCCGTTCGGTTCGTTTTTTATCGTTTTTGCAGTGATCCAGTTTTCTTTATCAGCAGATACGAGAACGTCATAGTCTGTCGGATAAACTAAATTAAAATACTCTGCAGTAAGTGATTCGATGATATTTGTTTCTTCACCGAGATCAACGATGATCCATGCTTCTTCAGATGCATGATCGCCTTTGATGTAATTGCTGTTCCATCTTGTCTCACGGTTCCCGTCCACGGCAAAATCTTTTTGATCTCTGTCAAGCTCGGTTCCTGATACCTCTACCGGACGGTTTATAGCAAGATTTTCTGAATCCGGGATTTCAGGTTGTTCAGGCTTTGGTTTTTCGGAATCTGCTTCTGTATCGATGATTTGTTCTACATAGATTCCGATATCATCTGTATTTTGTTTTTCATCTTCGTTTGTATAAATTTCATATATAGAAGGCGCTTTTCCCTCTGCCCATTCAAGTCGAATCGCGAAAATATTGTCATATTCTGATACATCAAAAGTTTTTGTTCCCTTATCAAATGTACCTAAGTCTTTCCATTTATCAGTTCCGGTTCGTACCTTTACATTAGCTTCGGAAATAGTATGTACATCTTGCAAAATAGAGAACGATTTTAATTTTGTATTGTCTGTCAGTTTATATTCCAGCCATCCGGCAGTTTTGTTTTCTGTTGTAAATACAGTGGACAGATCCTGATCGATACATTTTTCAAGATTACCTTCTGCACTCGAAGCAATCGGATATGTACTTGTATTTTCTTCAATATTTTTGTTAAATTCAATTTCTTTGATACAAAGGAACGGATTATCATATTTACCGATAACGTCATCTGTTACGAGAATACGAAGATATCTGCTCTTAGCTCCCTGGGCATTTGCTCTTACATAACGATAGGGAGGTTCCACTTTTGTATAGTCATTTTTTACAGACGCGATCGTGGTCCACTCTTTTTTATCAGAGGAGATTTGTATATCTGCATCGTATAAATGAGGTTTTCCATCCGCTGTGACGATTGTAACATCATAAAGCGGTGTTGAAGTTCCGAGGTCTATAATAATGTATCCGCCATTATTTTGACCCTGATTCGTCCAGGCATGGGTTGTAAAATCTCCATCAAACATATTCTCCCACGTACCTTCTTTAAGCGGATTTGTAAAACTTGTTTCGCTCATCTTCGGTGTGATCTTAAGATTATTTACGGAAATACCTAGTTTTGTCAATGATCCTTTTAGCGTTTCATTTGTCTGATTGACAAGACGGACATATCGCATCGGTTGTGGCCCTTTGAAATTTTTCGCATCTGTCCATTCAATTCCATTTGTTGAATATTGTATTTTTGCTTTTTCAAATTCGTCTGATTCGGAAAAAATATCAGACACTGAGACAAGGGAGGTCATTTTGATACCGACATATTCATTCGGTTTTAATTCTAAATCCTTAATGTCTCTTATACGAAATTCGTTTTCGTAAATGTGGATCGGAGTCTCTTTTAATTTTTCAATATTTGTATAAATACGTTCCCCGTCAGTAAATTTCTTATTTACTGTAAATTCGCGTACTTTTGTCCAATAATTTGCTTTGTTCGGAGTTGTCGTTCCTGTCTTGGTAAGACGCAGACGCACATAGCGTGCATTTATGTTTAACCCTGTTTTTTCTATTTTATGTGATTCATCTGTTTCTTTGTACTCCTGAATTGTGACCCATGAACCGTCTTCACCTGTTTCAGAATATTCTAAAACGAAATTGTGGAAATAGTCATGATCAGTTTCTGATGCTCCCTGAAGAATTGTAATATCTGTTACAGGGATAACACGACCTAAATCTACGCCATAGTAATCTCCTATCTTTTGGTTTTGATTCCATTCGCCGGCAGTTGATGGATCTTTGTCAAATAATTTTGCGGAAACAGTATCATCTGTTCGTTTTACACCTGCAAGAACTGCATAAAACGAAGGAATTACATTCGTATTATCAGGATCGAAAAACGGTGTTAATTTATTTTTTGCCGTTGCGGCTGCTTTCGATACGAACGGTTGGATACGTTTACTTCCTGCTTCTGCGCCTTCTTTTACTCCTTCTGCTGTCGGATATGTATTCCATGTTTGTAGCGCCTTGCCTGCTGTTGCAAACGTTTCCCAAGCTGTATCTATGTCTTTTTCTTGAATAGCAATGATACTTTCGATAATTGCCTTTCCGCCTGAAGCGATATCTTGCAGTGATTTCAGCCATGGATCTAATTCTGATTTTAAATCAGCATTGTCACATGTTGATCTAAATGTTTCGATTGCAGCAAGAATAGATTCAAATTCCGATTTTAAAGCTGCCGTTTCTTTATCATTTTTCAAGTTCTCTCCATTACTGATTTTAGCTGTAACATTTTCAAGCTTTTCTTTCAGATATTCTGATTCCGGAAAGCCTTGCGGTACACGTACGGAACGAGGACAGTTTGCAACATTAGATGCAATTTTAAAGTAAGCGTCCTGTACTTCAGGTTCAAGATAACGGAATGCATCCTGCCAAACAGTTTGCGCGTTTGCAGTGTAATTAGTATTGTTCCAGAATAGTGATGCAAGCTGGAACAGACCGACTTTATTACTCTGTGCAAAGCGGGAAGGGTTTGAGACAGCTCCTGTAAGTCCTGTTATGCCATCGCGGGCGTAATGTGTGATATCTCCAAGATAAAGTCCTGATTTTCCATGTTCGTTTACCGGATAATTCAGCCAGAAACAAACTTTGTGTCCTGTTTTCTCTGAAACATAATCGATTGTTTCCTGTGTGATCGGCGAGTTTACGTCATCACCTGTCCAATATAGGATAATTGACTTGTCAAGTTTTTTTAATGCACTTAATTCAGCCTCTTTTGACCATGCTTTGTTATATCCCTGCATACAGTAAGTGATCGGCTTGCAGTTGTTTGGAATAATGAATTCTTTTGTCAGCTTATTTAAAAGATTTACTACATCTTCATGAGTTCCTTGTCCGAAGTCGTCATTTAAAATGTCAAATTTTCTAACGCCTGCGTCATAAAGCTGACGGAATTTTGCAAGTAGTTTCTGATACCGTTCATTATAGGCGGTTTCATTCGATGTATCTAAATTGGTGAAAAATCCCGAAATATGTACGGACCATGTATAGTAACATTTTGTCTCTTCACCTACTTTTACAAGTTTTTGTATCTGATCGATTTCGCTTTGCGGATAAAGTTCTCCCCATTTTGATGTATGATAAGGATCAGTTTTTGATGCATAAATATAATGGTTCATTTTAACATCACGTGCAAATCTCATAAGGCTTTCCCGTGATTTATAATCCCACCCTCCGTAAAAGCCTTCAATAAATCCTCGATATTGTATGTCAGAAAAATCCTCGATCTGTACGCTGCGAAGGGCTGGATCTTCATAAGATGTAAGCATCATCTGTAACGTAGCGATACCGAAAAATGTACTGTCGGTATCTTTTCCTACGATTGAGATAATATTTTCTTTGGCGCTAAGTATATATGAATCAGTTCGATTGAAAAGATCAGACGTTTTAATCGTTGTATTTTTATTGATATAGCTGTCCGCTTTTCCATTGGAACCTTTTATTCCCAACAGGATCGTAGTTTCTCCGTTGACGATCTCTTCAGAATGTACAACTGTTTTCCC
>OFMM01000461.1_pt1 | contig 27149 bp, 26 predicted proteins | sample 1541811 | NCBI WGS metagenome assembly OFMM01 (sample SAMN04209246, study PRJEB22552) | human gut metagenome | biome: gut; material: feces | host: Homo sapiens | place: USA: Oklahoma
GCCTTAGTTCGACTGGTAATCGTGACTGGAGCGTCTGGTTGAGTCTTTCGACTCTGCCTTTTGCTTGGGGTACGCTCGTAGTTTTTATTTCGATTCCCAGATTATGACAGGCATAAGAGAACTGAGTGAATGTATCCTCAGCATCTGAAGGCTTGTCTTTTCTTTTATATTCAAATACAGTGCGTCTATCCGTATAAAACATTGCAGGAATGCCATGATTAATAAGAATCTGATAAAGAACCTCATAATACCCTTTAAGTGTCTCCTGACGGTCAAAGTAGGCTCCTACAACCTTTCCGTCTGCATCATCAATCGCAACATGCAGATGCCACACTTCTCCTTCAATCCAGTGGAATGATGATGCATCCATCTGTATCATCTCACCCGTATACTTCGATCTAGGACGTCTTGGATGTGCATCCTGTTCATCAAGTATACTGATTGATTCCTTTATCTCATTCCTAACCTTTTCAGAAGCAGTGTCATTCATTCTGTCCTTAAGTTTTTTCTTCAAGGCTTTCTTTGTTTTTCTTCTGGCCTTTGGAGAGAGCACATCCTCAGCTCTCATCCAGTTGTTGAGAGTAGTATCACTTATCTTCATACCGAAGTCACTTTCTACAATTTCACAGAAGTGAGTGAAGTTTGCATCAGAGAAATCATTGATATAAAGAGAGATGATCTTATTCTTTATGTCCAAAGGAACTGCAGAAGCAGGCATTCTAGAATGTATGAATCCTATGTTCAAGTGAAAACACGTTTTGGTAGTGATTATGCACAAAGGATTTTTAAAGAGGATGCAAAAATATTATTAAATGGGGGAAAGGTATGAACAACAAGGTCAGAAACGGAATCATATTCCTGGTGATTGTGTCATTATATGGTGGATTCTTACTATATGATACACATAAGCCACAAACTGGTTCTTCACCAGTTATTAAAGTACCTAAAGGCACTTTGGTATTAGATACTGGAATGGATCAGACAGCTACAAATCAGGCTATTTTAGAGGGTGTAAAAGCCACTGATAAGGAAGATGGCAACATTACTAAGAAAGTATTCGTTCAGGACATGAGTACTTTTGGTGAAGGTGATGTACGAGTCGTTACTTTAGGTGTATTTGATAAAGATGATAACTACACTAAAATAAAAAGAAAAATCAAATATACAAACTATAGTGCACCACAGTTATATCTTAATAAAGCATTAGTATATTCTAAGGTTGACTCTAAAGCACAGTTTGAAGACTATATGAGTGCTTATAGTTGTGTTGATGGTGATTTAAGTTCTCAGGTTAAAGTAATCAGAGAATATGAACAGGATAAGAATCACTATGTCACATTTGCGGTTACTGATAGTACTGGTACTCAATCATCTATCACATTAAAGGCATATCAGACTTCTAGAAAACAGACAGTCAATATTAACCTCGATACTTATTTGATGAGAGTGAAGGTTGGTACTGAAGTGAATGCGAAGAGACATATTGATTCTATTACTATGGATGATATGGACTATTCAAGCTTAAAGAATCAGGTAGATATCAATACAGACTATGATAAGAATAAACCTGGTACTTATGAATTTATTTATAGAGTAAAAACAAGTAATGATGACTATGGCTTAACTAAATTAGTTGTCATTGTAGAAAAGTAGGGAGGATATTATGGAAAACAATGTACAGAATGAGAATCTCCTTACTATAGTTAGATGTATTATTAAAGATATACTACAAAGTTGGATCTTGATTGTTGCAGTCATGATTGTTTTTGGAAGTGTATTTGATTTTATGAAGACAGTCACTTTTGTACCTCAATATGGTACAAGCATGACTGCAACATTAAGTAGTGGTGGAGATACTTTTAAGAGTATTGATAAGGTTCAGAGTTATGTCAATACATTAGATTATCTAATGAATAGTAATAATGCGAAATCTTATGTAAAGAAAAAGATGCCTATAAGTAAGACAACTTATAAGGCAGAAGTAACTTTAAAACAGGCAAATGTAGTTAAGATTAAAGTGACTGCAGATACTAAAAGAGAAGCCTATTTCTCTATTAAGTATTTAAATGATTGGTATAGAGAAAATACAGAACGTTATAGTTTCCCATACAATATTACTGTATTAAAGGAAAGTAAGTTCTCTACTAAACCAGTAAATCCAAATAGTCATATTAAGAACTTCTTAATTGGTGGAGTAGGTAGTGGATTTGTAGTATCTTGTTTACTTGGTTTATATTTCTTCTTAAGAGATACTATTAAGAGTGAAGATGAAGTGGAAAATAAGCTTGATACAAGATTGTATGCGAAATTACCATTTGAAAAGAAGAGTAGAGAAGATGCAAGAAGTAAGAAAGCAATTCTTATCACTTCATTAAAGACAAGCTTCTTCTTTAGAGAATCTGTAAAAAAACTTAGAAGTAAGGTGGAAGCAACAAGTGATAAGCATGGGTATAAGTCATTTATGATCACTAGTGCTTATGAAAATGAAGGGAAGTCTTCTGTGGCTGCAAACTTAGCTTTAGCACTTGCGAAAAATGACCGTAAAGTAGTCCTAGTAGATACAGACTTTAATAAGCCAGCACTATTCAAAATTTTTAATTTAGGTGATTCTAAGAGCTTAAATAAGGCGATTGAGGGCAGTTCTAACTGGAAAAGTGAGGTAGTGAATGATCGTAGTGGATTAGATTTATTACCATGTAGTCAGGACTTATATAAGTCTGAACAGTTAACAGAAAGTTCTAAGCTAAAAGCAATTATCAAAGAATTAGAAGAAGAATATGATTTCGTAATTGTAGATACAAGTCCTGCATACTTCTTAAATGAACCAACAGTTATGAATGGTTTAGTGGACGCAACTCTATTTGTAGTAAGACAGGATTTTGCACCTAGTGATGTCATCAACGAAACAATTAAACGTTTAACTTATGTTAAGGATAACGTAATTGGTGTTGTATTTAAAAACATGCTAAGTGAAAGCAATAAGGGAACTAGCAATTATAATAACCGTTATGGTTACAACAAATATAGAGTAAGGGGGGATAAATAATGGAATCAAATAATCAAGATGAAATGACGATTGATTTAGGTAAGTGCTTTGAAAATTTCCTCCGTGCATTTAAGAGAATGTGGAAGACAGTATTATTATTAGTACTTATTGGTATGGTTGCATTAGAGATGAAAGAAATTCTTTTCTTTAATACAACTTATACAAGTGAAGCAGTGTTTGTACCTTCTGCTGAATTAACAGATACATACTATTATGATGCCGCTCAGGCAAGTAGTACTAAAGCAACACTTGTAGATACATTTAATTCAATCCTTACGAGTAAGGAAATGAAGAATATCGTAAAGGATATATTGAATGTTAATAAGATACCTGCAAAAATTTCAGCAACACAGATTGAAAATACAAATCTTGTTGTATTAAAAGTCACAGGTAAGAGTGCTCAGGATGCCTATAATGTTGCATCAGCTATTACTAATAACTGTGATGCATTAACAAAGGATGCTATGCAGGATGTAAGTATTATGTTATTGGATAAGCCTACAATGCCTAAGAAGGCTGATGCCTCACCAAGTTATTTACTAGCAGGATTAAAGGGTGGATTAATTGGACTTGGAGTAAGTGTTTTATTACTCATTGTAGTTTCTGTATTTAGAAGAACTATCTTAGATAAGAATGATATCAAAGAAATTCTAGGTATGGATTATGTTGCGAAAGTTCCATTAGTAGAAAAGCGTCATCCTAATAATCCAGGTTTATTATTAAATGGTATTGGTATTAAAGCGGATTTCAAGCATTCTTTCCATAATATAAGAATTAAGATGGAACAGGATCATAGAAAAAATAAAAATTCAGTCTATATGATAACAAGTACTGTACCTAATGAAGGAAAAACAACGGTTTCTATTAATACAGCCATTACATTAGGACAAAAGGGTTATAAAGTATGTTTAGTTGATCTAGATATGAGAAACCCATCAGTTGAGAAGACGATGAGATATGCGAATATTCATAGAACATCATTAGACTATATTAATGATAAAAATGTCAACATAGAACAATGTATTGTCCACAAGGATGATATAGATGTTATATTTGGTAGTGATATTTCTGTTGATGGTTCAACTGAATTGTCTAAACCAAGATTAGAAAACTTAATTACAGAATTAAGAGAAGTATATGATTTTGTTATTTTAGATGTTGCACCTTTATATATGATGGAAGATGCATTATTAGTCGCAAAGTATGCTGATAGTGCAGTTGTAGTCGTTAAGCAGGACTATGCAGAAGCAGGAGATATTCTTGATTCTGTAGATGAACTTCATGATACATTACCTCATATTGTAGGTGTGGTATTAAATAGTTATAAAAAGACATTCTATAGTTCAGAATCAAGTGGTTATGGATACGGTTATGGCTATGGATATGGATATGGCTATGGTTACGGGAGAAGTAAGTAAGATTTAAGAAGGGAAATGAAAATGAGTAAAGGTTCAAAAAGAAAGGTCAAACATTGGAAGGTTGTTCGATTACTATTAATGGTCTATGACTTTATAGCAGTTATAGTATCATTTGGGATTGCTTTATGGTTAAGATTTGACTGTAAAGTAACAAGTGTAGAACCACAATACTTAACAACTTATAAAAAAACTATTATTATTTATGCTTTGTTTTGTTTAGTTGTATTCTGTTTCTTACGTTTATACAAGAGTATTTGGCGTTTTGCGAGTTATTCAGAGTTATTGAGAGTCATTCTTGCAACTGTAGTGACTGGTGTCATTTACACTGGTTCACTACTTGTATTTAACTTACATATGCCTGTCTCTTATTATGTGATTGGTATTACAGTACAGTTTATTGCAACATTAGGAATTCGTTTCTTTTATCGTTTTGTACTCTTATTACGCGGTAGAACAAACAATGAAGTACAGAAGAAGAATGTAATGATTATTGGGGCTGGTTCTGCTGGTCAGATGTTATTTAGAGATATTAAACATGCTAAAGAAACAAATGAAACTGTTGCATGCTTTATCGATGACAACCCTAATAAGTGGGATAGATACATTGATGATGTACCTGTATTTGGCAGTAGAGATCATATCCTAGAAGCAGTAGATAAGTTCAACATTGAGAAAATCTACGTTGCTGTACCTAGTGCTAATCCTCAGGATAAGAGAGATATTCTTAGAGTATGTAATGAAACTTCTTGTGAACTTATGAATCTACCTGGTATGTATCAGTTATATACTGGTCAGGTATCAGTAAGTAAGATGAAGAAAGTTCAGATTGAAGATTTATTAGGTCGTGATCCTATTAAGCCTAATATGGATGAAGTTTTTGCGTATGTAAGAAATAAGGTTGTTCTTATTACTGGTGTTGGTTCTATTGGTTCAGAACTTGCGAGACAGATTGCATCACATAACCCTAAACAGTTAATTTTATTTGATGTATATGAAAACAATGCATATGATATTCAGTTAGAGTTAAGAAAGAAGTATCCAAACTTAGATCTAGTGACTCTTATTGGATCAGTAAGAGATAGTAGAAAGATGTTTGATCTTTTTAAGAAGTATAGACCTCAGATTGTATATCATGCAGCAGCACATAAACATGTACCATTAATGGAAGATAGCCCATGTGAATCTATTAAGAATAACGCTATGGGTACTTATAAGACTGCTTATGCAGCTATGGTACATGGATGTGAAAAATTTGTATTGATTAGTACAGATAAAGCAGTTAACCCTACAAACATAATGGGTGCTTCTAAACGTTTATGTGAGATGATTATTCAGGCTTTTGCAGCTAAGATTAAAGAAGGTAAGGCTTATGAAATTCCTCAGTTATTTACTCATGAGAAGAATATGATTGAAAAACCTGAAATCAAAGAAGCATTAAAGACTACAACAACTGAGTTTGTAGCTGTACGTTTTGGTAATGTATTAGGAAGTAATGGTTCAGTTATTCCAATCTTTAAGAGACAGATTGAAGCAGGTGGACCAGTTACAGTGACACATCCTGATATTATCCGTTACTTTATGACTATTCCAGAAGCAGTAAGTTTAGTATTACTTGCTGGTACATATGCTCATGGAGGAGAAATCTTCGTATTAGACATGGGTGAACCAGTTAAGATTACTACTCTAGCTCGTAACTTAATTAGATTATCAGGTTATACACCTGATGTAGATATCAAGTTAGAGTTTACAGGACTTAGACCAGGTGAAAAGCTTTATGAAGAAAAGCTTATGGCTGAAGAAGGTTTAAAGAAGACTAAGAATGATTTAATTCATATTGGTTGTCCTATTCCATTTGATATCAACGAGTTCTTAGGTGAGTTAGATGGATTACTTGATGCAGCATATAGAAATGAAGATGATATGAAAGAAAGAGTACAGAAGATTGTATCAACATATCATCCAGCATAACACATGTGTGTGGCACTTAGTGATAAGTGCCACCCCATGTATTTATTCATAGAGGAGGGAGAAAGATGGAAATGAATAAAAGAAAGATACCTTTTAGTCCACCTGATATTTCTGAATTAGAAATAGAAGAAGTTGCAAAAGCACTTCGTTCTGGTTGGATTACTACAGGACCAAGAACTAAAGAATTAGAAAGAAGAATGGCTGAATATTGTCATACATCTAAAGTGGTATGTTTAAATTCTGCGACAGCAGCAGAAGAATTAAACCTTAGGGTATGTGGTATCCAAGAGGGAGATGAAGTGATTGTACCTGCTTATACTTATACAGCTTCAGCTTCAGCAGCCATTCATTGTGGTGCAAAAGTTATATTTGTAGATAGTCAGAAAGATAACTGTGAAATGGATTATGATAAGGTTGCAGAGGCAATTACCGAGAAGACTAAGGCTGTAGTGGCAGTAGATCTTGGTGGTGTTATTTGTGATTATGACAAGTTATATCAGGCTATTGAAAGTAAGAAGAACCTATTTACTCCTAGAAATGATAACACTTTAGGATCTAGAATACAGAAAACTCTTAATAGAGTCATGGTATTTGCGGATTGTGCACATGCACTAGGTGCTATAAAAAATGGTAAGATGGCTGGTGAATGGGCTGATTTTAGTAGTTTTTCATTCCATGCAGTAAAGAACTTTACGACTGCAGAAGGTGGAGCAAGTACTTGGAAAGATATTCCTGGTATAGATAACGAAGAAATCTATAAGTTATTCCAGTTATATAGCTTACATGGACAGAATAAGGATGCATTAGCTAAGACACAGTTAGGTGCTTGGGAATATGATATTATTGGTCCTTGGTATAAGTGTAATATGACTGATATTATGGCAGCTATTGGATTACGTCAGTTAGATAGATATCCAGGAATGCTTGCAAGAAGAAGAGAAATCGTAAGTAAGTATGATGAAATGTGTGATGAGTTAGGTGTTAAACACTTAACTCATTGGGGTAAAGACTTTGAGTCTTCTAAACATTTATACTTAACTATAATACCTGGTATTAGTGATGAACAGAGAAGAGAAATCATTATTAAACTAGCAGAACGTGGTGTAAATACAAATGTACACTATAAACCATTACCTATGATGACTGCATATAAAACCTTGGGGTGGGATATAAAAGATTTCCCTAATGCATATGCATATTATGAAAATCTTATTACTTTACCTTTACATACTAAGTTAAGTGATGAAGATGTAGAGTATGTGATTGAAAACTTTAAAGAAGTTGTAAAGGAATATATGTAATGTTGAAAAAATGGGAAACTTTACCTGAATATATGCAAAATGATGAAGTAAGATTCTATTATGATTCATTACAGAAGAAAAAAGTAAGTATGTTTCTTAAGAGAGTCATGGATTTAGTAGGTGGTTTGATTCTACTTATTTTATTAGCTATTCCTATGATTATTATTTCTATTATGATTAAGTTAGATTCTGAAGGTCCTGTATTTTATAGACAGGAAAGAGTTACGACTTATGGAAAACATTTCAAGATTCATAAATTTAGAACAATGGTTAGCAATGCAGATAAGATTGGTTCTACTGTAACAGTAGGGAATGATAGTCGTATTACTAAAGTAGGAGCAAAACTAAGAGGTTGTAGATTAGATGAGTTACCACAGGTATTAGATCTTATTTCTGGTAATATGAGTTTTGTAGGTACAAGACCTGAAGCAGTGAAATATGTTGAGCAATATAAACCTGAATATATGGCTACATTATTATTACCTGCAGGTATTACGAGTGAAGCAAGTATTAGATATAAAGATGAAGCTGAACTATTAGATGCAGCTAGTGATGTAGATAAAACATATATAGAAGAAGTACTACCAGGTAAAATGAAATATAACTTAGATAGTATTAAGAACTTCTCATTTTTTGGGGATATAGCAACAATGTTTAGAACTGTGTTAGCTGTATTAGGAAAGGACTATGAGTAGATATTATGGAAGATAGAAAAGTAGTAGATGGATTAGTATCGATTATTATGCCTTCTTGGAATACAGAAAGATTTATTGCAGAAACTATACAGTCTGTATTAGATCAAACATATACTAACTGGGAATTAATAATCGTTGATGATTGTTCATCAGATAATACTGATGAAGTAGTCGCTTCTTTTAAGGATGAAAGAATTAAATATTTACATAACAAAAAGAATTCAGGTGCAGCACTTACTAGAAATAAAGCATTAAGAGAAGCAAAAGGTGAATGGATCGCTTTTCTTGATTCAGATGATCTTTGGATGCCAGAAAAGCTAGAACATCAGATTGATTTTATGGATAAGAATGGTTATAGTCTATCATTTACTGAATATGAAAAGATAGATGAAGAATCTAAACCATTGAATATTTATGTTTCTGGTCCTGATAAGGTTAATAAACGTAAGATGTATAACTATGATTATATTGGTCAGCTTACTATGATGTATAACGCTAAAGTGTTTGGTCTTATTCAGATTAAAGATATTAAGAAGAATAATGATTATGCAATTAGATTACAGCTTTATAAGAAACCAGATACTTGTGCTTATCTTCTTAAAGAGAATCTTGCAAAGTATAGAGTAAGAAAGGTAAGTATTAGTCATGATAAGTTTAGAAGAAAGTTCAAGAGTCATTATGATTTGTTTCATATGTGTGATGAGAAACCAGCAGTAATAGCTGCATGGTATACATGCTGGAATATGTTTTATGGTGTGTTGAAGAAGAAGAATTACGAGAAAATGTTAAATAGTTAATGAAGGAGATACGATATGAGTTTAAGAAATAACTTAATCAGTCTTATAAGTAAGAATGAAAAACTTTATATTGTCATAAAACAAGTAAGATTGAAGACTTTAATGAAGTTAGGCAAATTGATTCCAGATAAGCTATATATAACATTACAATATCGATTAAGATTAGGAAAAAAAGTTAATCTAAAAAAACCTACTTTGTTTAATGAAAAAATTCAATATGCAAAGTTATATTATAGAAATCCAAATCTTAAAAAACTTGTTGATAAATACGAAGTAAGGGGATTTGTAAGAGAAAAAATTGGCGATAAGTATTTAACAAAACTTTATGGAGTATATGATAGTGTAAATGAAATTCCTTTTGAAGAATTACCTGATAAATTTGTAATGAAACTAACAAATGGCTCATCATATAATTATATCTGCAAAAAAAAGGATGAAAATACTAAGAAAGAGATTGAATATCGTTTTAAGAAATGGATGTCAGTTGATTTTTATATGTTGGGAAGAGAATGGGCGTATAAAAATGTAAAAAATAGAATTATTTGTGAAGAACTATTAGAAACAGAGGGCAATGAAGGTTTAAATGATTATAAGATATTTTGTTTTAATGGGGTTCCAAAAATAATTCAAGTTGATTTTTCTAGATTTGTAAATCATCAAAGAAATTTTTATACCCCAAATTGGGACTTTATTAATGAAGTTGTTGAATATGAAAATGATCCAAATGCAAATATTCCTAAGCCAACAAATTTAGATGAAATGTTAGAATGTGCAAAAGTTCTTTCTAAAGGTTTTCCACAAGTTAGAGTAGATTTTTATGATGTTGATGGACGAATAGTTTTTGGAGAAATGACATTTTACCATGGTGCAGGATATTTGCATTTTAGAAATCCAAAATTTGAATTAAAAATGGGAGATTATTGGGATGTCTAAATTGAGTTATCAAATCCTTGTTTCAACAATGCACCAAAATGATTTTTCTCTTTATAAAAAAATGAATTTAGAATCAGATGCAATTATTATTGATCAATGTCAGGAAAATTCATTTGATGAAAGAGTTATAAGCAAGAATAATGTCAAAATGTACTCGTTTGCGGAACGTGGAATTGGATTGAGTCGTAACACAGCACTTATGAGAGCAACAGCAGATATAGTTGAATTTGCAGATGATGACATGATTTTTGTCGATGGTTATCAACAAATGGTAATAGAAGAATTTGAGAAACATCCAGAAGCTGATGCAATTTTATTTAGTGTTAAGAGCTTAAACAGTGAAAGACCATTATTAACTATTGATAAATTTTCCCGTGTTGGAAGAATTAATGCATTAAAATATGGGTGCGCTAGACTTGCGGTAAGAAGAGAAAAAATTCTTTATAATAATGTTTCTTTTTCAATTCTGTTTGGTGGTGGTAGTAAATATAGTTGTGGTGAAGACACAATATTTTTACAAGATTGTATTAAAGCTGGTTTAAGAATATACAAATCTCCTATATTAGTAGCAAGTGTAAAACAAGATTCTTCAAGTTGGTTTAGTGGATACACGGATAAGTATTATAAAGATAAGGGGTCTTTGTTTGCAGCAATATTTCCTATAGGTTGTTATTTTTATGCAATTGTTACAGCTGTAAAAAATAATGGGATATCTTGTGAAACTAGAAATAAAATAAAACTTTATTTTGAAGGAATTAAGGAGTTTAAAAGCCAACAATGATTAGTGATGAATCCAAAATTAAAAAAGATAGTTGTTTAAAACAGAAGAAAATAGTATTTCTGACTTCATTAATTCCAGATTGTTTAAGTGATGAAGTAAAGCTTAAAATGAAAAAGGGAATGCCAGATGCTGCAAATGCACTACAATGGCATTTTATTGATGGATTTTATAACAATTTCCATTCAAATATTAATTTAATTAATGTTTTACCAATTAGTAGTTATCCAAACTATTATGATGATTTATTAATAAATAAAAAATCATTTTGTACAGAATATAGTCCTAATAACATTAATGTTGGTTTCATTAACTTAAAAGGATTGAGAAGGTACTCTATTGAACGTAATGTTTATAATGAACTTTGTTCAGCGTTTTCTGAAAATGATGAAGGAATTCTGTTTGTATATACATTATCTTCATCATTTATGAAAGCTGTGAAAAAATTCAAGAAAGTAAGACCAAAGATACATGTCTGTTCCATAGTTGCTGATTTACCAAGTATGAATGATTTGTCTGAAAAAACTGGCATTATTAATAAAATTGCTAATAAAACATTAGCAAAAACATCTTTTGATAATATTTCTAGTGTCAATTCTTTTGTATTATTAACAAAACAGATGGCGGATTATTTACAAATTACTCAGCCATTTTGTGTAGTAGAAGGAATTTCAACTGCATTAAATCATGAATATAAAGCTGAAGCAAAAGATGATCGAGACATTATTAAAAACATACTATACACTGGAACACTGCACAGAAAATTTGGAATTCTTAATTTAGTAAAAGCATTTATGACAACTACTGATAAAAATTATAGACTTCAAATTTGTGGTACTGGCGATTCTGAAGATGTAATTCAAAATAGTGTTAATCAGGATGAGAGAATATGTTTTTTTGGAAAAGTTGATAGGAAGAAGGTATTAGAATTACAATCGTCAGCTACTGTATTAGTAAATCCTAGACAAAATAATGAAGAATTTACAAAATATAGTTTTCCATCAAAAAATCTAGAATATTTATCTAGCGGTACTCCAGTAATTGCATATATGTTGGATGGAATGCCGTTGGAGTATGGAAAATACATTATATCTCCAGAAAATAATAGTATCGAAGCATTAAGAAATGCTATCGATAGTGTTTGTAACCTATCCCATTCGGAACTAAAGAAAATCGGAAATAAAGGAAAAAAATTTGTTATTGAAGAAAAAAATTCAATTAAACAAACTGAAAAAATAGTTAATATGATTAATACTATTATGGAGGGTCACAATGAAAGAATTTGATATTCCAGTTGTTTTATTCGTTTTTAAACGTGAAAAAGCGGTAGAAGTCATTAAAAGACTTTCAGAAGTAAAACCAAGTAAATTATATATATTGGCAGATCAAGGACGTAATGATGCTGAACGACATGCTGCAGAAATATGCAGACAAAAAGTGGAGGATGCTATTGATTGGAAATGTGAATTAGTAAAGAATTATGCTGATGAAAATAGAGGAGTTTATCAGAATATAGGTGAAGGAGCTAAATGGGTTTTAAGAAGAGAAAAGTGGGCAATTTTCCTAGAAGATGATAATCTTCCTGAAGTTACTTTCTTTGAATTTTGTAAAGAAATGCTTCAAAAATATGAAGAAGATAGTAGGGTTTTATGGGTTTGTGGAACTAATTATTTAGGTAACTACCATCCGAAAGATAATGTTAGTTATGTCTTTACTAGACACATGTTACCTTGTGGTTGGGCTTCATGGGCAACTAAATTCGAAAAGTTTTATGATGGTAATTTATCATTGTGTGAAGATAAAACTGTTATGGAAAGAGTTAAAGATGTGTATATTAATTCTAAAGTTTTCTTTCAATATAGAATTAGTTGGATGAATGAATATTATAGAATAAAAAGTGGGGAAAGGCCTATATCTTGGGATTATCAAATGGATTTAACTATAAAAGCTAATAATTTATTTGGTATATGTCCTTGTAAAAACCAAATAAAAAACATTGGTGTTGATAATGACTCAACTCATGGTGGAAATAGTTTAGATGATATAATGACGCAAAGATTTTGTGGAATGGATTCTTATCCAATTGAATTTCCTTTAGTTCACCCTAAAACTTTACTGATAGATCCAGAATTTGAAACAAAAATTGGGAAAATCATTTTAAAACCATGGAAAGATAGAGTAAAAACTAGATTATCTTACTTTCTCAGGGATAGATTGAATATTCCATATAACGTTCGAATTATTGATTATATAAAGGAATTATTATGATTCGTAATAAAAAAATAGTTATAAGAAAAAGTTTATTAATTGCACTTTTTTGGGCCATTTTCGTTTATCTTTTTAGCGGGAGTCCTTATACAACTATTAATACTGATTTAAGTATGTTAACTGTTTTGATAGCATTCGCTATTTTACCAATAATGTTGTTTTTTAGGAGAGAGAAAAACGGCAAACTACTCTTGGCATTATTGCTAATATCCATAATGATACTTATATCAATGATTTCACATTCAGAATTTTATAGTAGAGCTTATTGGCGATTATTAGCAGTAGTGATTATTGTTTCTTATTTAATAGAAAAATATGGATTCAGGAACATTGTTAAAGTTTATTTAGATATCATGTTTTTTGTTTCCATTATTTCATTAATTGGATACTTATTGCTTAATTTTACTTCTTTGCTAAATAATCTACCATCAGTTACAAATATTAATGGAGTTGAATATGGGGTTGGCATAATATTCAATTACATTAAAGCACTTCCTGAAAGAAATTGTGGTATTTTTTGGGAACCTGGTATTTTTGCATCATATTTAGCGTTAGCAATTGCTTTTGAGTCAATTATCAATTCAAATTCAATTAGTTGGTTTAGAATATTAGTGTTTGTTGTAAGCATCATTACTACAACTTCATCAGCAGGTTATGTTCTTCTGATATTTTCATTAGGTATTGTATTGTTAAGAGGAAGGAAATTGAGTGGATACAAAAAACTGCTAGCTATAATTGTAGTGATTGCAATTGCTATAGTAGCATTTAATATTGATAACATTATATTGAATACATCTCTAGCACAAAATAAGTACCTTATTAAATTGACTTCAGATAGAATGAATCAATCTTCAAGGATAACGTCAATTTACCATAACTTAAGCATTTTTCGTAAAAGAGTTTTATTTGGTGCAGGAATTAATAGTGTTTTAAATCAAATGAGTTCATGGGCTGATATATCTACTTCAACTTATATGTTAAGTATTTTTGGAGTAATGGGATCATTGTATACTTTGTTTATTATTTATGGTATTTTTAGCCAAAAGAATATTAATATCTTTGTTAAACTTTTCTTCTTCTTTATTTTAATTTCTATTGTAAATAAAGAACCACACATCAACATAATGTTTACATGGATAATTATATTAGGTATGCTGAGTGATAAAAATGCTATATGTATAAAAAAGAAGGATTATTAATTTTTCATATCCATGAAATATATAGTCTATTTGAAATTTTATGATTGCTTAATGTTATTTTAATAATGATTTTTGATATCAAAATGAACAATAAAAATTATTTTTGAATACCCATAATCTGCAGAAACAGTCTTTTTTATCTTTGTTTGTTCTTTGTTTCTAATACTGTTTAAGAGGAACTTATTAAAGACGTGTTTATAGCATACCTGTTGTTTGTGGGTATTCAAAAAATTATTTCATTATTTCAGAGTAAAAGCTTCCTATAGATTAATTCTACCGGTTAGTGTTTGTTCATTAGATGATTCTAAGATTTATATAAATATTATACGAGGAGGAATAAAAAAATGTCTTTATTTAAAGGAAAAACATTAATGATTACTGGAGGTACAGGATCATTCGGAAACGTAGTATTAAATCGTTTCCTTAAAACAGATATCGGAGAAATCCGTGTATTCTCAAGAGATGAGAAGAAGCAGGATGATATGCGTCATGACTTCCAGGTAAGAATGCCTGAAGTTGCTGATAAGATTAAGTTTTACATCGGAGATGTAAGAGACTTACAGTCATGTAAGAACGCAATGCATGGAGTAGATTACATCTTCCATGCTGCTGCATTAAAGCAGGTTCCATCATGCGAATTCTTCCCAATGGAAGCAGTAAAGACAAACATCATCGGTACAGATAATGTCTTAACTGCAGCTATTGAAGAAGGTGTAGAAGCAGTTATCTGTCTATCAACAGATAAGGCAGCTTATCCAATCAATGCTATGGGTAAATCTAAATCATTAGAAGAATCTGTAGCTATCGCAAAGTCAAGATACAGCGGTAAGACTAAGATCTGCTGTACTAGATATGGTAATGTTATGTGTTCTAGAGGTTCAGTCATTCCTCTATGGATTGACCAGATCAAGGCAGGTAACCCTATCACAGTTACTGAACCTAATATGACAAGATTTATCATGTCATTAGAAGAAGCAGTAGACCTAGTACTATATGCATTTGAACATGGAGAAAATGGAGATCTACTAATCATGAAGGCACCTGCATGTTCTATTGGGTTACAGGCAGAAGCAGTATGTGAAATGTTTGGCGGAAACAAGGATGATATCAAGGTCATTGGTATCCGTCATGGTGAGAAGATGTATGAAACATTACTTACTAACGAAGAATGTGCTAAGGCTATCGATCTTGGAGGATTCTATCGTGTTCCAGCTGATAACCGTGGTTTGAACTACGATAAGTACTTCAAAGATGGTGATGCTGAAAGAAATAAATTAACAGAATTCAATTCAAATAACACTAAGCTTCTAAACAAGGAAGAAATCATTGAAAAGATGATGCAGCTTGACTACATTAAGGAAAGACTTGCGGAAGAATAAATATTAATATATAGGAGGCACTATTTTTGAAGAGAATAACAAACAAAATTAAAAATATTCCCATAGGTGCAAAGTCAGCTGTTGTTTATACCATTTCTTCTGTTTTCACTCGCGGATTAGCTATTATTTCTGTTCCAATTTTCACACGATTAATGACAACTGATCAAATAGGAGTGGTTAACATTTATAATTCTTGGTACTCATTGATTAGTGCTTTTGCAACACTTTCGCTGACATCTGGAGGATTTGCGGTGGCTATGAAAGATTACTCAGATAGAAGAGATGAGTATGAATCCTCAATTTTAACATTAACATCTATAGTGGCAATTGTAATAGCTCTAATATATGCAATTGCTCCAATGTTTTGGCAGAAAATGCTAGGTTTGCCTAATGCTTTGATAATTCTTATGTTGATTGGGTTTCTTTTTGCACCAGCTAGAGATTTTTGGCTTTCTAGACAAAGATATGAATATAAGTATAAATTAGCAGGAGCAGTTTCTGTATTAACAGCTATTGTAGCAACATTTGCATCAATATTTGCTGTTATATTTGTAAGTAATAGACACTTTGAAGAAACATCCTTGGTACGACTATTCTCTAACTATATTATCATTTATGGTATTGCAGCAGTCATATGGATATATATACTACTAAAAGGGAAAAAATTTTATTGTAAAGAGTATTGGAAAATGTCTCTTGCAATAAGTATTCCTCTTATTGGGTATAATATTGCTGGACAAGTTTTAAATGTATCAGATAGAATGATGATTGGGCGCTTAGTAAATAATAGTGCAGTTGGCATATATGGTACATTATATACAGTAAGTTCGATCTCTTTATTAGTTTGGCAAGCAATTAATGCGTCATTCGTTCCATATTTATTTCAAAATATCGATAAAAAGGAACATAATATAAAGCAGATTTCTAATATGCTTTTAGAAGCTTACGCAGTGATAGCTGTATTATTAACTTTCTTTGCTCCAGAAATAGTAAAGATATTAGCAACTAAGGAGTATTATGAAGCTATTTATATTATGCCTTCTATCGCGGCTGGTGTTTTCTTTACATCATATGCAAATCTTTATTCTAACATAGCTGTTTATTATAAAGAATCTAAATATGTGATGTATCCAGCTATAGTAGCAGCTATACTTAATTTAGTGTTAAATTATGTATTTATTAAAATGTTTGGATATATGGCAGCTGCATATACTACATTATTTTCTTATATCATTTTAGCAATCCTACAAGTAATCTGGAGTGCAAAAGTATGTAAAGAAAATAATAACGAAATTAATAACATTTACGATAACAAAAGAATGTTGCTGTTAGCTATTGTTACAACTGTAGTATCATTAATGGCTATTCCATTATATTCAAATACTTTTGTTAGATATTTATTTATTGCTATAGGGATTGTAGTGGCTTCTATTATAGTTAGAAGATTATTAAAAAGCGAAATGTTAAAAAAATAAGTTTTAATTAAATTAAGGAGATGTTATAGGTGTCAAGAAAGCTAATTATATTAGGCTCAGGAGGATATGGAAGAACAGTATATGATGTTGCTGAACAGTTAGGATATTCAATTACTGTTCTTGATGACTCCGATAAAGGACATCCTCTTGATTCATTTTCTCACTATATAAGTGATGATACTCAATTCATTACTGCTTTTGGAAACAATGAATTCCGCCTTGGATGGCTTGAAAGAATAGAGAAAGCAGGAGGCAAGCCTGCCACTCTGGTTCATCCATCAGCTTATATATCACCAAGAGCACATGTCTCTGAAGGATGTGTTGTACTTCCAGGTGCTATCATTAATGCTGGAACCAGGATAGGAAAAGGATGTATCATTAATCTAGGTGCTACAGTAGATCATGATGTCATCATAGAAGATGGTGTACATCTATGTATAAGATGCATTATTAAGGGTGAAAACAGAATTTCACGCTGTGAGAAGATAGAAGCAGGAGAAATCATAGAACGAGCTACAAGAAAGTAGTTTTCTTAAGGGAGAGATATTGTAATGGTAGAACATAAATTTAAATGGAAGAATGACGGCCGTACAAAGGTGATGATTGGATGTGGAACACGTCCAGAAATCATCCGTCTTGCAGCTGTCATCAAGAGATGCAGAGAATACTTTGACTGCTGTGTTGTATACTACAACCAGAACTGGGATAGAAACCTTTCTACAGTATTCTGGGAAGACTTTGAACTCAGGAATACATTCGGGGAATTCGGACCAGATATCCTTGTGCCGGTAGTAGGTGAAAATTTAGGAGTTACCTGCGGCAACATCCTAGGAAGAAGCTTTGAACTGTTAAGTGAACTACAACCGGATGGATATCTTGTACTTGGCGATACAAACTCATGTCTATCTGCAATCTCTGCAAAGAGATTACATATTCCACTATTCCATATGGAAGCAGGCAATAGATGTAAGGATGAATGTCTTCCAGAAGAGACTAATAGACGTATCGTAGATGTTATCTCAGATGTAAACCTATGCTACTCTGAGTTTGCACGTAAGTATCTGGCTGATACAGGATTACCTAAGGAAAGAACATATATGACAGGTTCTCCAATGGCAGAAGTATTACGCATGAACCTGGATAAGATCCAGAAGAGCGATGTACTAGAAAGACTTGGATTAGAAAAAGATAAGTATATATTATTATCAGCACACCGTGAAGAGAACATCGATTCAGAGAAGAACTTCCTAAGCCTCTTCACTGCAATTAATGCATTAGCTGAAAAGTATGATATGCCAATCTTATATTCATGTCATCCAAGAAGTAAACACAGACTTGAAAAAAGTGGATTCAAATTAGACTCAAGAGTAAGGGTCAATGAGCCATTAGGATTTAATGACTATAACTGTCTTCAGATGAATGCATTAGCTATCGTATCCGATTCTGGAACATTACCAGAAGAAAGCTCCTTCTATCTATCAATTGGTCATCCAATCGCTGCAGTATGTATCCGTACATCTACAGAAAGACCAGAAGCATTAGAAGCTGGAGATTTCATCCTAGCAGGTATCACTACCAAGGAGCTTCTTAATGCGACAGATATGGCCATTGAAATGAAGCAGAAGGGTGTACTAGGAAAGCCATGTCCTGACTATGTAGATGAGACAGTATCCATGAAGGTAGTACGCATCATCCAGGGATATGTGAATGTAGTAAACAAGATGGTATGGAGAAAAGACCAGTAAAATAACAAGGGCAGGTGCTTTATATAAACTGCACCTGCCCTTAAACATAGAAAGGAGATATTAATATGAATATACTAGTTACCGGTGCAAAGGGAATGGTAGGAACTGCACTCGTTAATAACCTAAAGAATATCAGAGACGGCAAGAACAGAACCAAAGATATAGAAATCAATGAAATCTATGAATATGATATTGACAGTACTGAAGAACAGTTAGATGAATACTGTGCCAAGGCTGATTTCGTATTCAATCTAGCAGGAGTGAACCGTCCTGAGAATACAGAAGACTTCATGAAAGGTAACTTCGGCTTTGCATCAAAGCTTCTTGACACATTAAAGAAGCACAGCAACAAGGCACCAATCATGCTTTCATCTTCAGTACAGGCAACACTTGCAGGAAGATTTGGAAACAGCGAATACGGAAGAAGCAAGAAGGCAGGAGAAGAGCTGTTTTTTGAATACAGTGAAGAAACAGGAGCACCTGTCTATGTCTATAGATTTGTGAATCTTATGGGACACAGCCGTCCTAAATACAACTCAGCTATCTCTACATTCTGCTGGGCAGTAGCGAACGATGAAGAGTTCACAGTCAATGACAGAAGTACAGAACTAGAAGTATTATACATTGATGATCTTGTAGAAGGCATGTTTGACCTCCTAGAAGGCAAGGAAAAACACTGTGAGTTTGATGGAGTAGAGACAGTGCTTGATGATAACGGCCGCTACTGCTGTGTACCAGTTACACATAAGGCAACACTTGGTGAAATAGTAGACCTGTTAGAAGAATTCAAATCACAACCAGTATCTCTTATGATGCCTAAGTGCCCTGATGGATCATTTGCGAAGAAGCTCTTTAGTCTATATCTCAGCTATCTTCCTACAGAAAAGTTCAAGTATGCAATGAAGATGAACTGTGATGAAAGAGGTTCATTTACAGAACTAGTGCATACAGAAGACTGTGGTCAGGTAAGCATCAACATCAGCAAGCCAGGCATCACAAAAGGACAGCACTGGCATAACAGCAAGTGGGAGCAGTTCATAGTTGTACATGGACATGGACTCATTCAGGAACGTAATATCAACACTGGAGAGACAGTAGAGTTTGAAGTATCAGGAGATAAGATAGAAGCAATCTATATGATTCCAGGATGGACTCATAATATCATCAATCTATCTGATACAGAAGATCTTGTAACAGTGATGACATGTAATGAAGTCTTTGATCCAGGACATCCTGATACATTCTTTGAGAAGGTATAAAAATAGAGGAGAGCTCAATCGAGTTCTCCTCTATTAGTTTAGTCTCTCTTAAAGATATCTCTAGTGTAAACCTTATCTTTTACATCATCTAAACAAGCATCATATCTATTGGCTACAATAGCTTGGCTCATCTTCTTAAACTTCTTTAAGTCATTAACTACTAATGATCCAAAGAATGTATCTCCATCCTTTAATGTTGGTTCATAAATCACAATAGTAGCACCTTTAGCCTTAATTCTCTTCATAACACCCTGAATAGAAGACTGTCTAAAGTTATCAGAATTAGACTTCATAGTAAGTCTATATACACCAATAACACATTCCTTTTCCTGATCTGGTGTATAATCTCCATGATTATAATAATCATAATAACCAGCTTTACTTAATACCTGGTCTGCGATGAAATCTTTTCTAGTTCTATTACTTTCTACAATAGCACTAATCATATTCTGTGGAACATCATTGAAGTTAGCTAATAACTGTTTAGTATCCTTAGGTAAACAATATCCTCCATAACCAAAACTTGGGTTATTATAATGAGTACCAATACGTGGATCTAAACATACACCATTAATAATTTCCTGTGTATTTAAACCTTTTGTTTCAGCATAAGTATCTAATTCATTAAAGTATGATACACGTAATGCGAGATATGTATTAGCAAATAGTTTAACTGCTTCTGCTTCTGTGAATCCCATAAATAAAGTATCAATGTTTTCTTTAATAGCACCCTGTTGTAATAGTGATGCAAATACTTCAGCTTTTTCTCTAGTATCTTCATCACAAGAAACAATAATTCTAGAAGGGTATAGGTTATCATATAAAGCCTTAGATTCACGTAAGAACTCTGGGCTAAAGATAATATTCTTAGTATTATATTTAGCTCTTACAGAAGCTGTATAGCCTACAGGGATAGTAGACTTAATAACCATAATAGCATCTGGATTTACCTTTAATACTAATTCAATAACTGCTTCTACTGCAGAACAGTCAAAGAAGTTCTTCTTACTATCATAGTTAGTAGGTGCTGCAATAACAACATAATCAGCATTCTTATATGCTTCTTCACCATCTAATGTAGCAGTTAAGTCTAGTTCTTTTTCAGCTAAATATTTTTCAATATAATCATCCTGGATAGGAGACTTCTTATTGTTGATGAGTTCTACTTTACTAGGAATAATATCAACAGCTGTTACATGGTGATGCTGAGAAAGAAGAGTTGCAATAGATAAACCTACATATCCAGTACCAGCTACTGCAATATTGTATTTCTTATTTACTACAGGTTTACTAGTTTCTTTCTTTTCTTCTTCGAATAAGTCTGTTACTTCAAAATCTAATACTTCAGCTAATGACTGTAACTGTTCAATAGAAGGAATATAATCCTGTCCTTCTAATCTACTAAGCATTGCTCTATGGATACCAGTCATATCAGCAAGCTGAGCCTGTGTTAACTTCTTTTCTTTTCTTTTAGCAGAAACAACGTCTGCCATCTTTGAATAAGAGATCTTCTTCATCTTATTTCCTCCCTAAATGTTATTTATAATCACAAATATAATAAATATTACTTACTTTTAAAACAGTCATAGTTTATCAAAGTTTATTTTGTATGTCAATTAAAATAGAAGAATATACTGATGTTTACTTCTTTGCATAGAATCAATGTTATTTAAAGTAGAATTATAGATTGGGGATTGTTTTATTAATTGATGGAGAGCTTTCTTGCAAAGCATCTTTTGTCTCCATTTTTGGTTACAGAAAATAGTGTTTTACTCTAGAACCTAATGCAGTAACCTTTGTCTATCATTCTAGTTGATAGTACTGCAAGAGTACGATTAATTATCTCCATAGAGGCTCACGTATAATCTTGTACTTTTATTGCCGTCTTTTTAATAATCATATAAAATGGATTAAAACAGAAACAATATTATTTATTACATGATTATATTGAAGATATAAAGACTAAGGGGGGAAGGTAAATAATGGCTAAAGCAGAAATGAACAGTATAAAAGAAAGTAGAGAACGTAAAGAAGCTGTAGAGAGACTGCAGAAAGGAGTGAATACTGATCTCTTATGGAATGCTATTATTGCATTCCAGAACTATCCATTTTTTACATATTCTGGTTTACCTTTTAAAGGTAGGAAGAAATGGAAAACTTAATAAAGAACTATTAATTAATCGTAGAGATAAGAGTAAAAGTCTTACTTGGAGTTCAATTGTAATAGCATTAGACAAAGCATTAAATAAAAAAGGTAATATTATAAGTAGACCTAAAGAAATAGGTGGTATACGTGGTATTTCTTATATTTATCCTATCTTTTATCGTTTAGGTTTAATTGATGTTCCAGAACATATTGCTGATATAATGAGTTTGCAATAATAAATAATAAAGGATATTGGAATAATAGTAAAACAGGAAGGAACGAATGAACGTTACTGTGAGGTGGTGGACTGTTAGTGATTATTCGCAAGGAACAGCACCGCCATTCGCATAAAGTAAACCACCTATATCGGTAACTGCACCACCTCATGGGTGGTCTTTTTGTACTATCATGATATTTGAAGACAATGTCTTTAATATTATGAAAGGAGTCGAAAAATTATGGCCGTAAAATTCAATCTGAGACTGTGCCTGCAGCTAATAGACTAGGAAATTTCTCTTAATACCATTTCCAAGCTGATTATTCCACTTTAGTTGATCACTCATTTCGATTGGGTTGACCAACCATTCCAATGAACCTGACCACCAAAAAATCCTGACTGTATAGTAGTACAGCCAGGATTTTTTTATATGCTTCTCATTTACTTATCACCAAAGATTTTTATTGTCTGTGATTTTGATACTATACTCTCCATTATTGCATCCGCTAAGGCACCTCTACCAAGCTACTGTGCCATTCTGCAACATCAAACTGAGAGCAGAATACTGTTGAATGAATACGATATCTCTTTTCAGTATTTCCAGAAACCTTCTTTTTTTATTGTGTCTTTTTTACAGGGTCCATTTTAAATAAAGTTACTGCCTTTTTATTGCAATCGTTGATTCTTAGTGCTTTTAATCTTCTTTAATGGAAGAAGCAATATTACTGTTTTTGATTTTGTTGTTATCTCCTAAAGTAACACTTTTATCATTATATATTAGCACATGGATATGATTTATAATATTATTCAATTCTTTTTCACTTTTGCTTTCAATATCAATATCTAAATCATCTAAATTACCGAATTGTTTTTCCAAATATGATAGAATATCAAGCAATTTACTTTCAACTTTTGGAAAAATATTTAATACTTTTGGCATATTAAGCTCAACACTAGCTGTTGTAATCATCATACCGAGGTCGTTGTTTGCCTGTGCTATGTATGGATAATATTCAGCAGGAATCGGTTTTATCAATCCGCTATTATCATTTTTTTCACTTTCTGCAATAAAACCTTTTAATGCTTCGATACCTTGTCTGATTTTAATAGTCAAAATATCTTCTTTAATTTCAACGGGCAAATTACCAAGTGGTAAAGGAACATGATTATATATTATATGATTTGCCAATGATCCTTTGAAATAAGTTCCATATAGTTGTCCTCCAATTACTCTATAATCAGGAATTTCTACATCATCAGGATAACCTTCTATTTCATAGTTTACCCAATCAAGCAAATCATCGTTTTCTAAATCTTGTAATAATACCTTCGTGCGTTTCAATGCAGTTTGTGTATCTGCCTTACCGTTTGCAAGGTCTTTAATAATTTGACTTTTAGCCATTAAAACCACCCCTCAATCCATGTAATAATATTTTGCCAGAAAGAAAATAATAAAATTATACCCACAAAAAGAGAAACCAAAATGCCACAAATCCACGGATGCTTATCATAAAATCTCTTTTTTTCTTTAAGATTGGTATTCTCTATCTTTTCTGCAATATTTGAATTTACAATCTTGTTACCATCACCAATGTTTATTCCCACTAAATAATTCCTCCAGTAAATCAATATTTGCATATGATTTTAGCACTAATATAGATGATATACAATCTTTTGCTTTTTACTTTAGGACTATAGTTTGTTTTTTACTTTAGGACTATAGGAGCATTACGCTCCGATAATCTTATTAAATAACTGTAATAGTACGTCTTTTACGCCAGCGGCATTGAATACCAAGCCGACAGCGATTAAGGCAATCACCAGAAAGTCGATAAGTTTGGAAAACTCATGCTTGAAACCGAGATATACACCGATAACAGCGATTGCCATAAGCACTAAGCTCTGTGCGTTACTTAAAAACCAGTTGTATAAGTTTTGTCCGAAATTCATTATTTCTTTTTCCTTTCCATCATTTCAATTTCCCTGTCTGCAACTTTTGCTGTCTGCATAAGACACATAGTAACTACTCCGAATCATGCCCCAGGTGAGAACAGGAAGAACTCAAATAAGATATTTTTCATGTCGTCATTCCTCCATTTCTGTATTGATTTCCTTTGTGGAAGTCGTCTGGGGCTAGTATGCAATCGTATCATAGAGCAGCACATATTCAACATAACTGTCCTTTAGCTCTTTTGATACTAGCTCACAGTACAAGCCTGTTTCCAATTTCTTTTCCAAATGCAGGAGCTTGTCTTGATATTCCCCAATGTGATTTCTGTACGGATATACAACAGTCCATGTTCCCTACGATAATATAGTTTAGGGAAATAGGTGATTTTCTCTTTTTTGCTGGCTGGTAAATCCTTGAAGAATCCGCTGCTCTGTGTCGTTTCTGATTCATACGAGCCAGCTTTAGACGGTGAAAAAGCTGCTTCACCTTGTCATACTGGAATCTGCGATACAGCATGACAGCAACAGCACACACCAGAGTTGCAATAATAATTGTAACTATCTTATATGGTGTGACTGAAAAATGGACGTTGCCATCTGGAAAAAGCGAGATTGCTTTCCAGTCCGTAGTAATGATTGTTTTTAAGTTTAGTAGCTTAACCATAGCAAGGAACAGAAAAAGCAGTGAAACAGCAGAGAAACAAAAAAACAGCGATTTGTCGCTGGCTCGAATACGATTCCAATGTTTATTGAATTGTGACATATAGGTCCTTCATGAAAAAAGCAGTCAATCATTATAGACTAACTGCTTATAGTATTGAATATGAAATTGTAGGATAAATCAAAAATATTATTATGGCAACTGTATTCCTTTTGAAGCCAAATACATCTTAATTGCATTATATAAAACAGGTACACCAGCAGTAATTCCAGCTACTGCAACATCTCCACCTTTATCTTTAACATAACCCCAAAGTGGATGGCTTGTGTCTATTTGTCCTTGTATCAGCTTCATAATTTCTTTTTCAACAGCAACTCCATCTTCTCCAGAAGCAAAAATATTTTTGAGAATTGACAACTGTTGCTCACTAAATTTAAGTTGCTGTGCTTGTATAGATAGTTGTTCCTTTAAAACATTAATATAAGCATTTTGATTTTCTACAACTTTCTGTAATTGAAGATTGGTCTCTGCGGTATTAGCTGATGTTTGTTCAATTGCTTTTTGCATTTTTTGACGATTATTATATGCTTCATCGGCAGTTTTCTTCATTAGTCTGTTATTTTTTTCGATTTCTGACTGAACGCCCAATGGTATATTTGTTGTATAGGATGAATCAAGAGACGGTAAAATATCTAAATTCACTTTAGAGTAAATATCATTTGCCATGTTTTTTTCTTCCTTATCAATAATTTGACCAGATAGTCATAGGTAAAAATAAATTTATTTATAATTACTGTCTGACGCTGATTTCCAATCAATATTATATAGCTATTTAATACCTCTTGCAATCAAAATACAATCCTCTTATTTCTTATTTTGTGGCCTTATTTTGTGGCTGATGATTATGATTTTGCGGATTTTCTGCTGGCCGACTGTTCTTATTTTTCAAGACAATATCATCTGCCTTGATGTACCAGTCACCGTCTGATCCTTGAAACGTAGCAGTTGCTACCGTATATGCCACAGGATTGATTATCTCTACCTCTGCGTTGTAGTCAAATTCCTTTAACGGAATAGTGGCAGGAATACCTACCTGTATCATGCGACCCTGTTCTTTACATTTCAAATCGTAGGTACGTTCTTTGATTTCTTCAGAAACCGCACCGTCCTCATTCTGGATATGTACCTCATGACGCAACGCCGAGAACTTCAACACCCCGAATGTCTTTTCCTTATCAATAATAATTCCATTTGCTAATCTTATATAATTTTTTCCTCCTTATGCTTTCACCATATCGTCCGCTGACAGGATATAGTTTGTGAATCCTCTTGTACTGATTTTGTAACCTTCTGCGGTGATTTTTGGATTGATACGTTTTACTTTTTCCTCTGATTCAAAGTTCTTCTCACCGGCAGAAGCAGGCAGCATCACAATAATATCATCTGCTCTCTGCATGTCCGAATAAAGGTTGTAGCTACGGAGAAACAACCGTCATACGTCTGTTGATCCTACGCTGTTCCACCTTATTCTCACCTGCAAATTCCAAACTCCCGAATTTTCTTTCCATGTTAGGTATAACGTGTTTTAATTCCATAAATGTATTTACCTTTTTTCTTTCTATATTTTTAATGATTGATAGTGTCATTCTGCTATCTGGATAGTATCGTTATGGTATTTTTGCTGAATAAGATAACCTAAAGCAACAATTTACTTAAAAAGAGAGTTAATTTTAAATTTCAGTGTACTAGTTTTATTTCATGTTTTTGTTAAGAAACAGAAAATTTTATTAGATACAATATTTATTACATAAATTAGATGATATAATAATAGCTAATAGTTAGTGTTTACAAAATGAGTGGATAGTGTCAAGAATCTTGTGTAAATTCTTATTTCCTGTAAATTAAGTTTTCAGT
>OFMM01000474.1_pt1 | contig 26579 bp, 30 predicted proteins | sample 1541811 | NCBI WGS metagenome assembly OFMM01 (sample SAMN04209246, study PRJEB22552) | human gut metagenome | biome: gut; material: feces | host: Homo sapiens | place: USA: Oklahoma
TTTCAGATTTCACAAAGTCCTATTTAGAATTTACACCAATTATACGGACATAACCTGGATTTAACATAGGAATGTTCAGTGTTCATTTATCAATAATTGAGTTTATAGTATTGTTTTTACCACATGGAATTTTTGAGTATGTAGTATTCTATTATGAGAGTAAAGTTTTCATAATAGATTTAGATGGATCGCCTAGTAAAGCTTGGTTATTTAAGCGTCTAGGTTTTATCTATTTGGGCTTAGTTTTAGCAGCGTTAGTGGAAGTGTTTATAACACCATTAATTGTGCAGTACGTTATTTAAGAATAAGAAAGAGGTAAAAAAATGCAAAAACTATTACGGATTATTGCTTTGATTAGTTTAATAGCTGCTATAATATCATTCTTTACATTTAAAATTAATTATATAACATATATCCTTATAGGAATATTTATTGGTTCTGGCTTCATTTATCAAATTAGAGCACAAGGCAGAAATAGAAAGTAACAAAGGATAAAGGGTAGATGTTATGACAAGAAATATGTTTGTAGACATTAAAAATGTTAGCAAAAACCTTACTGATTTTTCATTGGAAAATCTAAACATCAGCTTTGAAAAAGGTGAAATTATTGGATTAGTTGGTGAAAATGGAGCCGGAAAGACTACTTTGTTAAACTTAATATCTGGAATATTAAAACCGGATAAGGGACAGATACTTCTTAGTTCTAATAATATTGGATATTGTTTTGATGCATTACCTGAGCCAGAAAATTTAACAATAGAGCAACTTAATACGATATTTACTGGATTACTAGCAGTATGGGATAGTGATACTTATTTTTCTTTCGTGGATGAATTTAAATTACCTAAAGGAAAGCCAATCGGGGTCTTTTCTAAAGGAATGAAAATGCAATTAAATATATCAATAACGTTATCCCATAATCCTACACTTTTGCTCTTAGATGAAGTCACGGCGGGATTAGATCCAATAGTGCGAAGAACCGTACTAAATACAATAAAAGAATACGCAATTTCATCAGAGTGTATCGTTATTATGACAACACACAACCTAGAGGATATTTCTGATATATGTAACCGATTAATTCTTTTGAATAACGGCAGCATATTGTTAGATGATAATTTTGAGGATAAAAGTTCAAAAGAAATAGAATTAATCTTTCGAAAGACTTTAGGATATGGAGATATGTAGGCATGAAAGGATTAGTACAAAAAGATATTTACCAGTTAACCAGTAGCTGGTTTCGTCCTGTAAGGATATTTTTTGTAATAGCTGTATTGGCTGCGGGTATGATTTTTTTAAAACAAGATAGTTCAATTATTTTAGTTTTATTGCTGTTGTTGATGGTAAATAATATTCAATCATTGTTTATAAAAGATAGTACGAACAGATGGTTATCTCTACTTAAATCGTTGAAAATTAGTACATTTGCTGTTATAGGGTCACGCTATATTACATTAGTAGTTATCTGCGTATGTGGTGCAATACTCAATTTTGTATACATGCTTTTTGGTATGTTTTTATTCAACACCAGCACTGGTATTGACGTATTAGTAATCAGTAGCATATGTTTATGGGTATCTTTAATTTATGGATTAGTAATAATTCCATTTTTATATGCTTTTAAGCAAAATGGGTTGACTTTGGCCATAATCATTATGTTTAGCTGTGTCGCTTTACTGATAAAGTTTTCTTCAGCAATAACTAAATTAGCTTATATCATACATTCGTATAGTTATGTACAGTTAATTTTGATCGCAATTGTTGCACTGATTGGCATAGGAATAATTTCAATGGTAGTGTCATACTTAATTGTCGAAAAAGAAAAGTGATGAAAGAACCACCAAACCATTAAGTTATGACACAGTTTATATATTCATTTAGCGGACATTGACCCATTTATTTAATAAAAACTGGAATTAGAATGCGTTTCTCAAACGTCAAAACATGAAGAAACGCAACAAATAAGAAGATAGAAAAACTAAGGAGGAATGTTATTAAGCCATTAGGGTATACCCTAGTGACCATACTTGTCTGCACGAGCTGATACCGTTTATAAGAGCTCAATAGCATTGTCCAAATTGGATGATGATTATCAATCAACTAGCAAACAGAGGCCCTTAAGCAATGTTCAGTAGTTTTGCTTAAGGGCCTCTGTTTGCTTTGTTCTATCTAAGTTTATGCATTGTTTCTGCCATAATCCAATGAATGAACTTTAAATTACTGATGAAGAGTACAAACATTATGATCGTAACGATAATCCATTCCCATAGCAAAGCTTTTGTTAATGTGATTAAGCTGTATAAGTAAACAATTGTTATGGGTAATTCAATAATTGCGGTTATAGCTCCAGGAACATAAGTACGTTTATTAAAGACAAAAACTAAGTGCATGATCAAATGAAAAAGATACGGTAAAATTGCAGTGGCAACTAGTAATGGTGATTCCATGATGTAGGCGACTGTTGCGAGCAGTAAGTAAATACAAAATTCTTCCCAGATTCCAGCTGCTAAAACATCTGAACGATTCACCCCACCAAACAGAACACGCCCGTGAATTCTTGGATTATGATCTTTCAACCAATATGGGACAAATACTAACTCTTCAAAATCATGGAACATAAATAACAATGGCAATATCCAATAAGAACTAAAATTAATCATTTTATGGTCCTCCTGCTAGTATTATATTATGTTGATGCGAGTCTTTGAATATAATGGAGATATGTGCCACTGAAAGGAGTTTTTGTGCCATGTCTCGGACAATGATTATTGAAGAGTCTAAAAATGCTTTTATTGAGGCCTTGTTTCAACTGCCGAAAAACGAGTCCTTTGAACATATTACCGTCAAACAATTGACGTTAGAATCGGGTTATTCAAAAAGGACTTATTATCGATACTTCAAAACCAAAACAAAAATTTTAGATATAGCATTTTGTAACTATCTAACTAGCTATCATGATTACTTACTAAAGTCTTCCATTACACCGGATACTATCCCTAAACATTTTCTTGAATTTATTTGGCCCCACCATGACAAAATTGAATTGCTAGCTAAAAACGATCTCTTAGTTCCTTTGCTAACAAGACATATTCAAACCATTGTCGCGCTTCTCCTGAGTGTAAATGTCCCTTGGCGCAAAAGCAGTTTGAATGACCAGCATTATGAGTATATGCTAACGTACTCAATTGGCGGGTTCGGTGTTCTACTGGATACGCTTTTTAAGAAGAGTGTCCCCTTATCTCCAGATCAAATTAGCAAAGCTTTAAGCATGGCATTAAAAGAAATTGCTATCCAAGTTAATATGAAATAGCTGAAAAATATCATACGTTCAGGGTCTCTAACTGACATTTAGCCTCTATAACTATATGAGGGTGATATTTGCAACTAGTAGTTGCTTTTAGTGCGCTAATAACTGGCGTACTTTTTTCTCACTTCAACACGATAATTAACATGGACTTGGTGAAAGAAGCTAACAAGCAGGAAGAAAACAGGACACAACTTATAATTTGTGGCATGTTTTTTTATACCCTATAATATAGGCAATAGCAACACGTTATAACCTAGTGACATAATTCAATCAAAAAAAGAGGTAATTTCATGACTAAATATGGCTATGCCCGAGTAAGCACCCCCGACCAAAAACTAGCCAATCAAATTGACCGTTTAAAGCAAGCAGGCGCTGAAGAAATTTATCAGGAAAAGTTTACAGGCACAACCACCCAGCGCCCCCAGTTCAATTTATTACTAACAAAACTAACCCCAGGCGACACGTTAATCATTACCAAGTTGGATCGGTTCGCCAGAAACACCAAAGAAGCCTTAGAAATTATTCAACAGCTTTTCGACCAGGATATTAAAGTACAAATCCTGAACATGGGGACAATCGACAATACCCCCACAGGACAGCTAATTTTTACGATATTCAGTGCTTTTGCCCAGTTTGAGCGAGACATGATTGTGACACGTACCCAAGAGGGCAAATTATACGCCAAGAAGAATGACCCCAATTTTCACGAGGGACGCCCTAAGACGTATACAGATGAACAAATCAAGTTTGCGTACGAGTTACGTCAGCAAGGCATGACTTATAAGATGATTGAACGCAAGACAGGGATTAGCGTCAGAACCCAGCAACGCCGTTTTAAAAGCATTTAAAAAAGTTACAATTTTAGTTGTAGTTGTAGTTATAGTTGTAATTATAATTACAACTTGTTATAATATACATATAGATAAAGAAAGGTGGTTCTAAACTATGGCAAAAATTATCGCTTTTTATAATAATAAAGGTGGTGTAGCAAAAACAACGACCGCTACAAACGTTGCTGGTGTATTATCACTACAACATAAAAGAGTTTTACTGATTGACGGCGATCCACAAGGACATACAAGCTTAACATTTGGCGTAGACGCAGACGACTTACAAACAACGCTAGGTGCTTACCTAAGTAGTAACTGGAACGCTAAACAAGCCTCTGAATATTTTATCAACGTTAATGATTATCTTGACGTTGTCCCAAGTAATCAGTCATTGTCAGATTTTATTATTTCTGTTTCAGCAGAAGAAACAAAGTTTAGAAATAAACATCTTAAAAATTTCATTGACCCAATCAAAGATGAATATGATTATATTATTTTTGATATGGCGCCAGCCGTTGATATTATTCTAGAAAATATTGTTGAAATCGTTGACGACTTGATCGTTGTTGCTGTTCCCGAAACGTACGCCGTCAAAAATGCCGAAACAACTTTAAAAATTACAGATGATAAACATGTAGTTGTCCGACATATCGTGCCAACTAAAACACAGTTAAACACGAATACACATAAATTCATGTTAGAAAATCTAAAAGAAGTGGCAGAAGCACATCACATTAAAATGACAGATACATTCATTCCAAATTTGATTGCTTTTTCCGAAGCCGTATCAATTTATTCATTGCCATTAGCACTTGTAACTGATAGTCGTTATAAAAAAACACAACAATATTACAAAAATTTAGTTAAAGAATTGGGGTATTAAAATGACAAAACGAGAATTTAAAAAAGCTGTTGATCCAGATAAGCTTTCAGGATTATCACAACCTAAAAGTTTTATGAGAAATGAAGAAGATAGTAAACACTGGGACGATTATTCAGAAGCAATCGCAAAAGAACAAGAAAACTATGAACAAGTTCTATATTCTGTTGCCGTAGAACCGTCATTAAAAGAAGCAATTCAAGTTGCAGGTAAAAATAGAGGAAGAGTAAAAGGGGGGGCTAAATCAATCGTCAGGGACGCTATGACTAGCTATTTTAAGAAGCACCCTGAACTTTTTGATTAAATTGTAGTTATAGCTGTAATTACAATTACACTTATAACTAAAGGGGGTATTAAAATGAAAACTCAATTACTTAATTGCTTGCACCAATCACTTTTTGGTTTCAACCAAAAGCGGGCAAAGTATACAAGACTAAATAAAGTTGCCGGAAGGTGAACGCTATGCTAGACTAAGATTAATTTAACAATCGAATAACAGATCAAGCTAAACAAAAAGTCCCCAATTCACGAGGAATCAGAGACTTTTTGTTTAGCAAGTAGCTAACAGCCAGCTACTTAGATTCAGTCGATCTTAACTTGGCGGTCCAAATCGACTGAACGTTGTTCTTAATTTGTAGGTTAATTATACCGCAAACCAGTCCCAAAGGACAAGTGAAGGATAGTTAAAAACAAATTGAAGTCAATGGACTAAGTAGCTAACCGAAGCTATTTAGTCCATTTTTGGTTGTTAGAAATTAAAAAAGTTGCCAACTGGGCAACTCACAAACAGACACATGCTGGTGAAGTTACAAAGCCGTTCACTACCAATGTTCGCTTTGTAATTCAGTTAGAGCATATCAGGTTTGTATTTTAAAGCAAATCAAATGTTTTAGCAACTCTCTTTTGAGACAGCGTGTGTCCGTCAAGGAAGGGAGTTTTTATCATGACAGAATCAACAGATTTCAATTACTATGAAGCCGACAACGTATATGGCGCCTTGTTTTTCCAGTTTCCTAAGGTATTAATGTATGGCGAGCAATACAAACATTTAAGCAGTGACGCTAAATTGGCTTATATGGTACTGAAAGATCGACTCGAGTATTCTTTGCGCAATAACTGGGTTGATGAAGAGGGACACGTCTATTTTATTTTTACCGTCAAGGAATTACAGGACTTATTTAACTGTGCCACTGAAAAGGCAGTAAAGATCAAGAAAGAATTACAAACAGCCAATTTATTAAAGCAAACCCAAATGGGATTTAACCCCAAAACCAAAAAGAATGAACCAAATCGTCTATATCTTTCTAAACTCGATGTGAAAGCTACTGATGTCTACTTACGCGGTGAATATGGCCAAAAAAAGCCTGAAACCCTTGCTACGAGCGGAATTTCGAAAATCGAAAGTCCGCATGACTTCGTTGAATCCCTTGCTACGAGCGGAATTTCGAAAATCGAAAGTCCGCATGACTTCGTTGACGACACCCCTCAAACCCTTGCTACGAGCGGAATTTCGAAAATCGAAAGCAATCTATATAAAGACTCTAAAAATATAGATACTAATAGATACGATATAGATACTCAAAAGTTGGACTTTTCCACAGCCAATTTTTCACCAGCTGAAATTGAAGCCCAAAATCGGGATTTAGTAAAACATGCTGATGAGTTCTTAACTGACGAAGATAATGGCTTACCGGTTTTCTTAGAACCAGAAGCAGTGCAACTACTTAGCTTTTGGTGCCGGACCCCACAACAGATGCGGCGCTTTATTGGCATTATCTTAAACGCCAAATATGCTGTTGAAAAAGAACATAAAGATTTAGGCGTATGGATTCTATTAGATGACCCTGATCTAAAAAAAATGATGACCAAGACATTAAGACGCTATTTTAATGCCCTAAGAAGCGATGAGAAACATATCAAGAATGTTGAGAACTACCTGTATGGCACCATGCAAAACCTATTTGGTGTTTGGTGGAACCAACAAGCAGCTAAAGACTATGCGGCCAAACACCCCGAAGAAGAAAAATCGGCCGACAACGATAACAGTGGGTTGTACTACTAGTCTAAAAGGCTACAAAATCCTTTCTAAGCGATTTTAAGACTTACTAACCTCTTTATACTTAAGTTAGATTTAAGTGGCTTAAACAGAAGAATAGGGGCTTTTAAATGAGTGTCAGAGCTAACCAGGCTAACCAGCTCAAAAGTTCAGCCTTTAGATCAACGCCAAGCTCAGGTGATTTAAGGCTAGGGCTTTATCTATCGATAAGGTACTCAAAAGGTAGTATAATGGTAGTAGCAAAAGAAAGGAGATGAGACAATCATGGCAGTTAAGGAAAAGAAACGGGTGCAAGTCAAGATTGATAAAGATTTGGCCGATGATACCGAAGCAGTTTTAAGCCAGTTAGGTCTAAACCCAACTACCGCGATCAATATGTTTTATAAGCGGATTGTTGCTAATGGTGCTTTACCTTTTAATGTGTCTTTAAGCGAAGAAGAAAGAGCTAATTTACGCTTTTTAAAGGCGACCAAAGAGACACCAGTCACCGAGTTAAAAGGCGCTAAAGAAGTCGCTGATTGGCTCAATGATCCAGATGAGGACTGATGGCTTATCAGATTAAATAAATTAATAACTTGGGAGTGTGATGAACATGAAAGATACAATCACAATTAATGACTTTTTTGAAATTGCCAAAGAAACTGATTTAAAAGATTTACTTGATAAGTCATTACATGAGCCAGATCCAGAAAAGCGCAAAGTATATGACGCTTTATATACCTACTTTTTAGATAAAAGGCAAGATGAGGTTATTAAGCGAAAGGACTTTGTCCGTTGATAGATAAACCCCAATATATAATTGTTGCCGGTATTAACGGAGCAGGAAAAAGTACGCTATACGATACATTTCCCAGCTTGTTTGACAAAACAAAACGGATTAACGCTGATGAACTTTTAAGACAAATGGGTGGCAATTGGCATAAAGATAGTGACAACTTAAAAGCCATGAAAGAAGAAATCAAACAACTACACTATGCTTTAGATAACCGACAAAGTATTCACGTAGAAACAACACTGGCAGGTAGAGGCAAAGCTCAACTCAATTTGATTGACAAAGCTCACAAAAATGGCTTTGAAGTGACTTTATTGTATGTTGCTTTGCGAGATGAAAATTTAGCTATCCAAAGGGTCAACGAACGGGTACAAAAAGGTGGGCACGGTGTTCCGGTAGTAACGATCAAGAAACGTTATCAACAATCCAAACATAATTTGCCATTAGTGGCCTTTAAATCTGATAGGGTCATGATTTATGATAATAGCGAAAAGTTTACCCCTGTTTATGCAAGAGATAAGGGACAAATTTTTAAGAACGATTTGAGGCATTTTCCTTGGATAAACCAAAATATTACTTATCCAGAAAAGGTGCAAAAGCAGTTACAAAATTTTGCAGATCAGAACCCAGAAGTCAAACCAAAAAATGATCCCGAAAATAAAAACGATCGGCCTAGTTATTAGGTTGATCGTTTTTGAATTTGTTCGGTTTATGCGCATTAACGTAATTAGCAAATATTTTTAAAAGTTCTTCGGTTTGTTCGACTGATAAGTTATCAGCCTGAAAGTATTTTTCGAGTAAGGCTCCTTTTTGAATTAGTCGGCGAGAACGGGCTTTGCGGGCTTGCCGATTTTCATAGTATTTAGATTGCCGTAATTTAAAATTTTCTCGTTCAATTTTTTGCTTTAAACGTGCTTGTTGTTTAACTAATTTTTCATATTGATTAGGCATAGAATTTCCTCATCTCGTATGGCTAATGATCTACGGACTTTTCCTTTAAAAATTCAGAAAATTGCTGGGCTAAAAGCTTAATCTGATCGTTAGACAAATTAGCATACTCTAAATTGGCTTGACTGATGATTTGTTTACCTAGCCGTTGTTCAATCCTATTTTTTTCGTCCTTAATTTTTTGATTAAGGGCTTTTAATTTAGCTTCTTGTTTTTCTAAGTTACTTTGAGACATAACGATCCCTCCAATCGTTTTACAAATAATCACGGCCACTATAGCATAATGAAAACGCCAAGTCAAAGGATAAAAGTTGAAAAAGCGAAGCGGAGGGCATACACTAAAAGTGGAGTTAAGGGAATCAGCAGACCGAGTGAAACGAGGTCAATGCGCACTTACACCCCACTAAATACTTATGGGGCAAATCGTGCTAAAGTCTTGTATCAGAAGTCGCCGTTGGCGACAACAAAATCAACCAATAGATCCAAAGAAAGACGGTGACTAGTATGGCAATATTTCATATGAGTTTTAGTAATATTAGTGCTGGGAAAGGACGAAGTGCGATTGCCAGTGCCGCTTATCGAAGTGGTGAAAAATTATTTGATGATCAAGAAGGTCGCCACTATTTCTATGCTCGGTCAGTTATGCCAGAGAGTTTTATTTTAACTCCTAAAAATGCGCCAGCATGGGCAAGTGATCGAGAAAAATTATGGAACGAAGTAGAAAGAAAAGATCGGCGAGCAAATTCTCGGTATGCGAAAGAGTTTAACGTGGCTTTACCAGTTGAACTAAGCGAAGATGAACAGAAAGAATTATTGACAAAATACGTGCAAGAAAATTTTGTTGATCAAGGCATGGTAGCTGACGTAGCAATTCATCGTGATCACCCAGACAATCCACACGCACATGTGATGTTAACTAACCGACCATTTAACCCAGACGGAACATGGGGAATCAAGAGCAAAAAGCAATATATTTTAGATGAGAATGGCAATAAAATGTATACCGGAACTAGCAAGTATCCTAAGAGTAGAAAGATACTGATGGTCGATTGGGATAAAAAAGAAAAAATAATTGAATGGCGTCATAATTGGGCAGTTAGTGTCAATCAGGTTTTAGAGCAAAAAAATATTCCGGATCGGATCAGTGAAAAATCCTTTGAAAATCAAGGAATAGATGAAGTTCCAACTCAACATGAGGGAATTAATAGTAAGCGGCATGAAAGAAGAAAATTTAATCAACAAGTTAGAACGCAAAGAAACGCTCAAGCTAAATATCATAATCTTGACGAAAAGATTAGAAATCATGAACACTTTGACGCGTTAACTGACGAGCTATCATTCTCTGAAAAACACACAATTAGTCATCTAAGTCTGCAATTGAAAACCTATGTCGATTTAGAACATTTAGACGATAAACAGCGCATGCTGTTTAATTGGAAAAACAGCTTATTAATCAAACATGCCATTGGTGAAGATGTAACCAAGCAACTGCTGACTATTGACCAGCAAACGACATCACTAGCACAGGCTAACCAGTTGTTAAATAAAGTGGTGGAACGAGCAACGAAAAAGCTTTATCCGGAACTTAATTTTGAACAGACAACCGCAGCTGAACGACGGGAACTGATTAAAGAAACTAATAGTGAACAAACGATTTTCAAAGGTAGCGAATTGGCAGAACGGTTAGCGGATATTCGAAGTGACTTATTAACCCAGCAATTATTGACGTTTACCAAGCGGCCATATACCAGCTGGCAGTTAGTTAATCAGCGGGCCCAAACAATTGAGAAGCAATTAACCACGGTACTAGCCAAACATGGTCACCAGTTAGACGATTTGAAGCATACTGATCGGGGCATGCTAGCCGCTTATCAACCTAACGAACTCGAATTCATTTCTAAAGCGGTGAAAAATTTACGGGTCATGCGGGAAGTTAAAGCCGTAGTGCAAACCCAATACAACAGCATTCTAACGACTGCTTTTCCGGACAGTGACCTGGATAAGCTAGAGACGATTGATAAGGAGCAAATCTATACCGCTGTGGTTTACTATGACCCAGAATTAAAGCCATTAAGCGCCGATGATCTTAGGCAATTGCAACAGCAGCCACCGGTCGTCTTTACTAGTCAGCAACACCAAGCCGGTTTAAATTACCTGTTAGGTAAAATGGAATTAAAAGATATTCAGGATCATCGACTGCAACGGGTCTTGAAACATGATGGCACCCGGCAACTGTTTATTGGCGAATGTGGCCAAGATCCTAAGTTGGATCACCAACAAATTGAAATGGTGCAAACCCGTTTGAAACAACAGACAATGCGCTTTGATCAATATAAGCAAGCTCAAGTTAAGGACTATCAGGCCATTAATTACCATCCAACTAGCCCGAAAAATTACCTGATGAATATTTTGGACGAAGCCTTAATGACCATTTTATATGCGAAAAATACGGACTATCTAAGAAAACAGCAAGAACGTGGACTGAAAGAAACCGAGTGGGAAATGACGAAAAAGCAGCGGCAACACCAAACCCGGAACCGGCATGAAGATGGTGGTATGCACTTGTAATTTAAATGTAAAACAAAAAAGTGCACCAACGTGCTCATTTAATGGTATAATGAATCCACAATATAGGGAAAGGAGTATTCACATGTGACAAAGAAGCAAGAATGGTTTAGCTTAGCTCAAGCTAGTCTCAAACTAGAACGAGGTAGTACGTATGTGAGTGTTTGGTTAAGACGGCACCCTAACGAGTTACCAAGTGAAATGCTCATGGAAACGGGCAAAGTTAAATTAATATCTGAAGATGGTATTGAATGGATTAAAAACCACATAAAAAAAGAGGGCGTCCTCGTCAGCAGTAGAGTTGCTAACGGGGATCAACACCTAGAACCGCAACTTCTAGGTGTCACCCTCCTAATAATCCATTTTACCGGGCGGGTTAGGGGAAAGCTAGTTGTTTAGCGTCCCTAACGCGCTTTTTTTTGAGGAGGTGATCCAATGAAAGTGGAAAGCTGGCAAGGCATTAATGGCAAGTTAGTTCATGATGGGCAAAAGGCAATTGTGGTTGATAATGACCAAGCATTAACTGATCAGAAGCAGCTACAAGCGATTTTAGATCAAGATGGTCAGCCAATCGATGAAGTTCGTCGAGCAATGATTAAGAAGACCGTTAAACGTCAGCTAAAAACGCCACCATTAAAACTTAGGGGCTGGTTTAATCGTCATCAAGACAGTCAAAATGCTAAAAAGGTCGAAAAATTGGTGAGTGACAAACCGACCCATCAATATAAGCAGATCAAAAATGAAATGACCTTTTTTGGTGAGAGTTTCCTGGAAGGCTTCTTAGGCTTCTATGGCTTAGAAGTTGATAACGCCTTAGGCCGTTACGAACATAATTTGCATGTCTTAGAGGCCCAAGAATTAGGCCAGTCAGAAAAAGAGTATTACTTAGCCACGAGTGAAAATGGCCGCGTCAAATTAGCCACCGACCCATTACCAAGCCAGCAAATTGCCGAGAAACAATTGAACAAGTTCTATCAGCGTGAGCCGGAAGAAACGCAGGCAGAACAAATTCAATTACGAACATCAGAAGACGATGGAAAGGAGGAATAACATGAAGTTCAGCAAAGTAAAGGCGTTAGCAACTACTGGAGCTACTGCGATTTACTTGGGCCTGATGAATACTCAGGTTGTTTTGGCAGCGGACGGTGGTGAAGTTCAAAGCAAACTAACTAGCGCTGGTAAGACGATTCAAGGTATTTTAACTGGCTTGGTCGTTTTAGTTGGGATTTGTGTCGCGCTATTTATTATTATCAAAAGAATGCCTGACGCAGACGATCCGCGAGAGAAATCCGAAGTTTATCACGCAGTTGGTCGGGTGGCTGGTTTAGTGGCCCTAGCGGCAGCGGTTATCTGGCTATTGCCTTGGGTCTACAGCCTATTCACTTAATTTAAAAAGGAGCTTGCCAAATGAAGAAAGGGAAAGAATTTATCTTCCCAGAGAACGTAGATAAAGATTACGGGATCTGGAAAGACTACACCTTGAAGGATTTTGGCTATGCGGCGCTGGCAGGACTAGTGGGCTTAATTTTTATTGCGATCCCACCCTATGGTCTGATCTTAGTCCTGATAAAAATAGTGATTGTTGTCTTAGCCATGACGATTGTCATGGCTATTTTAACAATTAGGCCAGTTGCGGCGCGGAAGAATATTAAAGTGCGGGATAACTTTAAGTTGAAACGCCGTTATGCCAATAGTCAGAAACTGTTTTATTTAAAACCGAAGAAGCGAGGTGAACTAAATGCGTTTGAGGAAGAGCAAAACCGCCAATAAATCAGCAACGCTAGATTGGGATTACCAACCGCCTAAAATCAATGATGGCAAAGAAACCATTGATGACATGAGCTTGGTAGTGGGTATGTATGGTAATTACGAAGTTACCAAAACTGGTCATCTCGTTGGCATTTTGGAAGTTAGTGGGATCAACCTTGATCTACTTAATGAAACCGAACAACAGGACGTTTTTGAAGACTATGGCGCGTTTCTCATGAGTACCTTAGGTGAAGGTGTTGATGACACGTTACAGTTCTTAGAACCAACGATTCCCGTCAATATGACGGCTTATCTCAATGGTCTCAAACGGCGGTATCTCGCCTTTCAAAAAGATCACCCGGAGCAACAGTTCAAAATCCAGCTCATAGCTAGTTACTTGGATCACTTTACTAAAGTCCAAGAATCCAAAAACATGACAACTAAGCAACATCTAGTAATCGTTAAAGTGCCAATTAAGGACAAAAGTGTTAAAAGCTTAAACTTAGCGGTCGCTCATTTAGACGAAAAGATCGAACAGGTTAAACGGGATATTGAAAATGCGTTAACGGACTTTGATGTGACGGCCAAAGTTTTGACTAGTCAGGAAGTCCAAGAGATTTTAAAGAACTTGATCAATTTTAATGGATAGGAGGCAACAGGATGAGTTTTGGTGATAAGGTCATTGATTTATTTATGCCAACTAAAAAAGAAAGCCATCAAGGCGACAGCGGCCAAACGGGTAGTAAGCCCAAACCGGAGGTTGAGGATTTTACCAAGTTGATTGATCGCGATAGCTTGCATTCACTATTTCCGTTCAGCTGGGAACAGTACCCCACCTACGTCCAGTCGGGCGAGAATTTTATTCGGGTGTTAGCGATCGCTGACTATCCCAAGCGGGTTTACGGCAACTGGTTGTCAGAATTGAAGCGCAAAAAAGGCGTTATCGATATTGTGCAATATATCGACAGCGCCAGTAACAATTCAATGATTACCTATTACAAGAAGACGATTCAAAATAAGGAAGCGCAGAAGCTCAATACGTTCGACCCGTATAAAAAGAAGATTCTGCAAAATTATATTGATTCAGCCAACATGCAACTAGATAAATACCTTGATAATTCTACCACATTTGTGTACCAACATATGCTCATTTATCTACGGGCCAACAGTTTAGCAGAACTAGATGACTTAACCGAGAACGTCAAGAACACCTTGATTAAGCTACAGATGAAGCCCTTAGTGCCCGTTAAAGCGACTTTCCAAGCATTTTGGTCAACCATGCCAATTAACGAGAATCTATTAGGTGATTACACCTATAAAGAAAGTAATACCGAAGTCGCCAGCAGTATGTTTCCCTTTGACGACGCGGAGATTTTGGACTTGAAGCCTAGATCTGATATTGAAGGGGTTAACAAAGATACCAACAGCTTAATTGCCGTAGATATGTTGGATCGCAACAAGACCCTAAATCAAAATCAAGTGATTATCGGGACCTCAGGGGTCGGCAAGACCACCTATATGATTCAGAAAATCCTACGCTACGCCATTCAAGACTATCAACTCTACATTATTGATCCAGAAAACGAATATACCAAGATTGTCGAAGCCTTGGGTGGGGCAGTCTTGCACTTAACTTCTAATGCGAAGTACAAAATTAACCCGCTACAAATCTTTTCCGAAGAAATCTTAAGCGCTGATGAAGCGGTCATGAACCTTGATTTACTAGTTAAAGATAAAATTCAGCGATTAAAGGGGTTCTTTGAAGTCCTCAAAACCGGGATTACCCAAGTTGAGCTGGCAATTCTTGATGATGTAGTTAAACAGGCCTATGTCAACAGTGGTGTTTTGAAATACAGCCGCTTAAAAGAGATTAAAGACGATCAGTGGCCGACCTTATCCAATGTTTATGACGAATTGGAGAAACTGGCTGATAAAGACGAAGACAAATTCAATCGGGTTAAAGACTTCTACTACATCTTAGGCAGCTATACCCATGGTTCTAACAGCCTATTTGACGGCCACACCAACGTTAACTTAAAAGGGGAAATCATTTCCTTTGATTTAAAGCCACTACAAAGTGAACAGGAAGTCCAATCAGCGGCTTATTTGAATACCTTCCAGTATTTGTGGGACGAAATCACCAAAGATCGGCATAGCCGCAAGAAATTGTTTGTCGATGAGTTTCATTTCCTGACCTTACACAAAGCGGCTGCCACCTTTTTCCACCAAGCATACAAGCGGTTTAGAAAGTACAACGCCGGGGCGATTGCTGGAACACAGCAAATTCAAGATGTGATCGAAGGAACGACAGATACTGGGCAGAACATTGGTGAAGCCATTATTGGGAACTCCTACACCAAAGTGTTCTTTGGTCTTGACGGTAAAGGCGTTGATGATGTGATTACGAAACTACGCATGACCTTTTCAGATAAAGAAAAGAAGTTACTAGAACGTCGTAGACAAGGTGAAGCCCTGATGATCTATGGTAGCCAACGCGCCTTTATGAAAGTCGAGTTGACCGAAGAAGAACTACGGTTAATTGACCCAGAAGCTTACCAAGAAAAATATCACCGTGAGACAGCCGGACAACCGGACTATCAAAAACGCTTGGTCTTAACTCCCAGTGAAATTGACGACTTGACCACTACCGAGGAGGAAGGAGGGGCTTTAAATGAGTAAACTAAACCAGCTATTAAATATCGAGGTCGGCACGTTCAAGCGACAGGGGAACCAGTTAATTCTCGAACTCAATCACAATCAGTTTCGATACGACCAGTTGAGTGAGCTAAACGAATTAAAACAAGCTGATTCCAAGTTCTTACAGTTGGTTAACGTGGTTGAGCAAGACCAGAAGGTTGTTTTAACTTATACCTTGCCGGATAAAGTCAGATCATTAAAGGAATTACCGCAGGAAAATAAGGCAATCCGGTCAGCGATTGCCAAGGAAATCATGGCGCAACATGTGGTTAACGATAGCCAGTATCACATTGCGTTGAACCCTGCCAACCTATGGTATTACCCCATGCAACATGTTTGGTACGCCTACCGGGCCAATGAACTTATGCCTTATGATGACAAACATAGCAATTTAGCCAAATACAAAGCGCTAATTCTGTTTTGCTTGACGGGGACGCCCTATGAACGGCTACTAAGCAATCCTAAAGAAGCCCTAGCTAAACACCCTGATGACTATTTACAACAAGTAGCTAAAGCCGCGTCGTTAAATGAGTTAACGGAAGTGGTTAACGGCATTGAGGACTTCGTGAGCTATCACGAATGGCAGGAAGTTGAAACCGCCCAACAGAAAACCAAACAACGATTATGGTTGAGCGTGGCCGGGGTGGCGATTGTGGCCGTTTTGGCTGTCGGCTTAGTTCATAAAAGTGACGAACGAAAGTATCAAAGCTTAGCTAACCAAAACCAAGCCCAAGTTACTCGTTTAAAGTACAGTAACCAAATTCAGACAGCTTTAAACAATCACCAGTGGTCGAAAGCAAAAAAAACCATGCAGAAAGCTGGTTATAGCAAGAACAGTCAAGTTCAAACATTCTTAAAACACAAACAGTATCAGCAAGCCTTAAACGTTGACCCAGGTCAGTTGAACAAGGTTGTTAATGCGGCTTATGCCAAAAAAGATAGCGGTCAAGTGGCCGATTGGCAGTTACCCACTAAGGCGACAAGTAAGCAAAAAGACCAATTGAAACTCGAAAAAGCGATTGTTAACTATAACACCAATACGGTCAATAACCAATTATCCTTTACGACGAACGCTGATGTTTTATTGAGAATGGGACAAGCCTTCCTAGCCCATAACGATACGCAAGACGCCCAGACCGTCCAAACCAAGTTAGCCGGCGTGAACAGTCCTAAAGCTAAGTACCTCAAAGCGCTATTAAGTCTCAACTCTGCTAAGAAAGAAGTCAGCGACGCCCAAAAGAAGTTAGATGACGCCAACAAAATTGATGATAGTAAAGATAAGGATAAAGACAAGAAGGTGGATTCAGCCAAGTCTGATTTAAAGAATGCCCAAAACGATCAGCAGGCGGCCCAAAAACAAGTCGATCAGGCCAAGCACAAAGTGGGTGATTAAATGCAGGTATTGTCATTTGAATATAAGAAAAAGAAGTGGAAATTGATTGCTTATATTGTGGGTGGCACCATTCTGCTAATCATCTTGTTAATTGCGGCAATCACTGGTCAGTTACAAGAAAACAATTGTGATAATTCGACTACCACCACCCAGACCCAGCTTGATAGCAAGGATACGACGACCAATGCTAAAAATATCTATGCGCACTGGAAGCAGAAGTATGGTGCAACGCCACAAGCGGCCGCGGGTATCTTGGGGGTCTTACAACTAGAAAGTCGCCTTGATCCTAAGTCCGTCAATTCAAGCTCCGGGGCCACGGGCTTAGCCCAGTGGTTAGGCGACCGTAAAGATAAGTTGGAGGACTTAGCCCACAAAGAAAACAAACCAGCGACCAATCTCGGGGTGCAGCTGGATTATCTCGATCAAGAATTGAACAGTAGTTACTATGCGTCAAACAAACAGATTTTTAAGTATACGGACGTGCATAAAGCGACCAAAGCCTGGTTAATGGATTATGAAGGCATGAGCAAGAACCCGGAACAATGGTATTTAGGCCAAAGATACGGGTATGCCGATCACTGGTATTCCGTGTTGGGTGCGAGTGATCCTGTGGCCGGTAATACGTTAGATAATGCGAGTTCCGGCGATCTAAACGAGTTAGGTTGTGATAGTGACCCGAGCTATTCCGGCGGTAGTATCGTTAAAAACGCAGAAAGTATGAAAGGTGATTTCTACTATGTTCAAAACCACCCCAGCCCTGATTTAGGCAGTGATTTAAAGAATCCCAGCAAAACTGGTGGAACTGATTGTTCGGGCTTTGTCTGGTTAGCCTTGAATAAGGCTGGTTACAAGGTACCGGCCAACATGGGTTGGTTTACCGGCACGATGGCCGGTGACGCCAAAGGCAGCCATCAATACTTGAAACAGATCAGTGAAAATGACGCCAAAGCCGGCGATATTGTGATTGTTAATCAAGGTGCCGGGGCCGGAAACAATGGGCACACCGCAATCTTGTTAGACAAGTGGCAAGGGAAAGCCACCAAAATCATTGAGCAAGGTGGTGTCGGCGACAAGGTTAACGAAAGCACATTTGGCACCGCGTTTTATAGCTTATTGAACGGTAGCGATGTGACGTTAGCCCGGCCAATCAAGAAGTAAGGAGGACGAGCAAATGAAACGCAGCATGGTTTTAAGTATTGCGATTGGTAGTTTGATCTTAATCATGTCATTAGGGGCGAATGCCTATCAACATAGCCAGGTTAAGCAGGCACAACAGCAGATTAGTCGGCTACAAAAACAGAAGCGCCAAGTTAACCAGCAATTGACTAAAGTTAACCAACAAAAGCAGTTATTGAGCACCCAAATTGACAGCTATAAGACCTACCAAAATAATAAAGATAAAAGTCCGGCTGAAATTAGCTTCAATACAGTGGTCACAAAGTTCTTTGAGGTCATGAATAACTTTAAGCCCAAGACCTACGGCCAGCGTAAAGATGGCGTGAAAGACTTGATTTCCGACAAATTGTACCAGCAATACTTTTCAAACAAAGGGACTTATGGTGACAGCAATAGTGTTTCAGCCAAATTAGATCAGCTGAACCTGTATACACAAAGTAAGCAGGGCCAAGATATGAAAGGCTTGGCCGTCGTTAGTTATGAAAGCAAGAGTGGCGACAACGACTGGCAAAAGGCGACGGTACTTTATCAAGTGACTTTCGATACCACCACGAATCGAATCACTGCAGTCCAAAACTTAGGTAGTAGCTTTAAAGCCAGTGACCTTAATTAAACGCGTTGGCAAAGCCCTAGCGGTGATCGTGGTGATTTTAGCCGTTAGTGGTTTTGCTGGTCATCAATATGTCAATCACGTAGAAAAGCAGCGACCAATCGTGACGCTGGCTAAGCATTCTGATAAAGTTCTGTTCTTTTACCGTGATGATTGCCCGGATTGTCAATCGATTTTCCATCAAATTTATTGGCATAATGTCATCAGTCACAATATCATCTTGATTAACATGAACCAACCGCAGAATCGGCAATATATTCAAAAATATCAATTAACGTCAGTACCAACCTTGATCCATGGTAAGCAACGATACACTGGCACCAACCAACAAAGAATTAAACAGATAGTAGGTGATTAGATGAAAGACAAATTATTAAACAGCGTTAAAGCCAGTTGGCCGTACCTACTAACGCTAATCATTGGCTTGTATTTAGCGGAGATTTTAGCTGGCTCTGTCATGGCCTTGTCGCACTATAAGCTAACTTTTGCGGATCATATGCCAACCGTATTAAAACAATTAGCCTTACACCCTTGGCACTATTACAACTTGTATTTGGGCCAAAAGAACCCGGTATTAATTATCGTCAGTATCGCCGTGGTCCTATACACCATCTATTTTGCCTTGAAACGAAATAGCAAACATAAATCGTGGGAAACTGCGGACACTGAAACCCACGGGAGTGCGACCTGGGGGAATTTAAAAGAATTGAGTGACCATTACTTTAGTATCAATGCCAAAGACCTCACCACAGCATTTAACAAGAGTACCAAGGCAGAAATTCTCAAATCATTAGTGGATCGAGAAAAGTCAGCGAAAGGGGGAGATTAACATGAATGGGACGATTTTAGGGATCGTGGATAAACGGATTGTTTACCAGAATAACAGCACCAAACCCAATCGGAATATCTTTGTGGTTGGGGGACCTGGATCATATAAGACCCAATCAGTCGTCATTACCAACCTGTTTAACGAAACGGAGAACAGCATTGTCGTGACCGATCCGAAAGGTGAATTATACGAAAAGACGGCCGGTATCAAACTAGCCCAGGGTTATCAAGTACATGTCGTCAACTTTGCAAACATGGCGCATAGTGATCGCTACAATCCTTTTGATTATATTCAACGGGATATTCAAGCTGAAACCGTGGCAACAAAGATCGTCCAGAGTGAAAATGCCGAAGGTAAAAAAGACGTGTGGTTCAGTACCCAACGGCAACTTTTGAAGGCACTAATCCTGTTTGTCATGAACCACCGGTCACCAGAGCAACGAAATTTGGCGGGCGTAACGCAAGTCTTACAAGAAAACGATGTGGAAGCCGAGGAAAAGGGTGCAGATAGTCCGTTAGACACCTTATTTCTTGATCTAACCATGTCTGATCCAGCGAGACGCGCTTATGAGTTAGGTTTCAAAAAGGCCAAAGGGGAAATGAAAGCCAGCATTATTGAAAGCCTGTTGGCGACCATTTCGAAGTTTGTTGACAAAGAAGTGGCCAATTTTACCAGCTTTTCAGACTTTGATTTAAAAGAGATTGGCAAAGCTAAAGTTGTGCTATACGTGATTATTCCGGTGATGGATAATACCTATGAAAGCTTCATCAATCTGTTTTTCTCACAATTGTTTGATGAATTATACAAATTAGCCGCCGATCATCACGCTAAATTGCCTCACCAAGTCGACTTTATCCTTGATGAATTTGTTAATTTAGGGAAGTTTCCTAAGTACGAAGAATTTCTGGCGACGTGCCGGGGGTACGGTATTGGCGTGACGACCATTTGTCAGACCTTAACCCAGCTACAAGCCTTGTATGGCAAGGAAAAGGCTGAGAGTATCTTAGGTAATCATGCGGTTAAAATTTGCTTGAATGCCGCTAATGATGTGACCGCTAAATACTTTAGTGATCTGTTAGGAAAATCAACCGTGAAAGTGGAAACTGGTAGTGAGAGTACCAGTCATAGCAAGGAAGAAAGTCACAGCAAGAGCGATAGTTACAGCTATACGAGCCGTTCGCTCATGACGCCCGATGAAATCATGCGTATGCCTGAAGATCAGAGCTTATTAATCTTTAGTAATGCGCGACCAGTCAAAGCTACAAAAGCGTTCCAATTTAAACTATTTCCAGGAGCCGATCATTTGGTTAACTTGTCACAGAATGAGTATCAAGGCCAACCAGAAGCCAGCCAGGAAACCAACTTTAAGAATAAGGTAGATAAGTGGAATCAAACAGTTAAAGCACAGCACCAAGCCAAAAAAGACGATCAGACAACTGATGATGAAGAAGAAAATCTACAGAATAATATCGATCAAGAATTAGAGTCCAGACATAAGAAGATGCTTGGATAATGGAGGACATATCAATGAAAAAATATCGGAAATATATAATCGCCGTGATGACAGTATTGCTGATTACTGTCGGTCTAACCGCTTGTGGGAAGTCTACAGCACAAGATTTGCAAAGTCACCAGTGGACGTTTGCTTCTAGCAAAGATAATGGTATGGCCGCTACTGCAAAGTTTTCAAAAAGCAACTTAACACTCACCCAAGCGGGCTTTAGCGAAGTTTATACTTACAAGTTGATTGAAAACAAGGGCAATGAACAAATTAAGTTCATTGGTAAGAATAGTGTTTCAGGTAGTACAGAAACACGATTATTTAAGATTAAAAAGCAGTCAGACAAATATAAACTAACACCAATTAACACACTAGCTAAAAGTGATACTGGTACAGTCACACTCATTCCCAAATAGACAAAGGAGGGGTTTAAAATGACAGAAATTATTCAATCAGCTATTTCACACTTTTTCGAATGGCTACTGTCTGGTTTGTTAGATGGTTTATTCAACATCTGTAAGGCAATCATTGACCAAGCCAATCAAAGCTTGCCGATTGTTAAAACGTGGTATGCTATCTTCCTATCCTTTGCGACATCGTTAGTCGTTGTGGTCGTCCTTGGCCGCATTGTGATGACAATTCTAAAAGAGGCAGATGAAAGTACCGATGTTACTTGGGCTAATATCATCATGGACGGGATTAAATCAGCGGCCGTGATTCCGGTTTTCGTGTTTTTACAGGGCTTTATTCAAGGTTCAATTACCTTGCCTCTGCTAAAGTATATGTTTAGTTCTGATCAGAAGTTCACTGCTAAATCAATTACCGGCATGAATAAAGTCCCTGGACTAAAAGATGTTGGTATTTCGCTACCTTTACAGATTTTATTTCTGCTAATCTTCACTGTTGTAACCGTCGTGTTTTTTATTAAAATATGTGCGTTTGTGGCTGATATGGCTTGGTACAATCTGACGATTCCTTTAGCTGCAATGAGCATGGCGACTGAAAGCTTTGATTATAGTGGTACGTGGTGGAAGAAGTACATTTATTACAATGCTTCCATTATTAGCCAGGTGCTTTGTATGTCATTATCAGTATGGTGTTTCACTAATATGGCTAAATATGGGTTCATTGCCTTTATTGGTTCAATTGGATTCGGCTTTCTGGTGGTCAAAACACCTGATGCTGTTAAAGATTTCTGGGTTTCAACCGGCGTGACTAAGAGTACTGGTATGGGCGCCATGAGAATGTTTCAAAATTATTTCCGTAACCACTAGGAGGATATATAGTTATGAAGAAAATCGCACACTGGTTATTAGAAAAAGCCAAAAAAGATATGCGAACCGACCCTTTTACAACACCTTCACGGCGGACTAAGCTGTCTTACTATTTTGATAACTTAGTTAGTATGCTCTTCTATTTAATGGGAATTTACCTTATGTTAGTGGATTTATACCAAGAGCTTTTTAAGGCGAACAATACCGATTTTTTAGGAACCGCGCTAATGGCCTTAGTTTTACTACTGGGTGGCTTATTATTCCATTGGTCAGCCTATATAGATCTCAGAGCCATCAAACGGTATCAACAGTATTTGAAGCAACAATCGATAGAGCAGCAACAAAAATTGCGCCGTGAAACTTGGTTAAAAGCGGTTGAACAAGGCAAAACAGAATTAGAACAGAAATTGAATTATAAGGAGTGAACGAACATGACCACTGTTATCTTAGCTGAAAAACCTAGTCAAGCCCGTTCATACGTCCAAGCCTTTCAAAAGAGCACAAAAAAACAGGGTTACTATACGGTTAGTGACCCTGTTTTGCCCGAAAATACGCTTGTCACGTATGGTCTCGGACATTTAGTTGAACTAGCCACACCGGATAAATATGATCAGAAATATCAGCAATGGGCCTTATCTAATTTACCGATTTTTCCCGATAAATACAAGTTTGTGGTGTCAGCTAGTAAAAAAGATCAATTCAAAGTCGTCAAAGACCTGTTAACGAAGGCCGATACCATTATTATCGCCACCGATAGTGGTCGGGAAGGCTCTAATATCGCCTGGTCAATCATGAACCAAGCCCAGATTGACGTTAAAAAGAAGCCCATTAAGCGATTATGGTTGAATAGCTTGGAAAAAGACGCCATTATAACCGGCTTTAAAAACCTTGGCGATTGGCACAAAGACTATCTAGCGTATAAAGAAGCCCAAACCCGTCAAATTAGCGACTGGTTGGTTGGAATGAATGGTAGTCCCTTATATACTTTATTATTAAGACAAAAAGGGGTACGCGGGGTGTACTCGATTGGTCGCGTGCAGACGCCCACTTTGTATATGGTTTATCAAAGGGATCAGGCAATCAAAAACTTTAAGCCGGAACCCTATTTTGAACTAAATGCGGAAATTTTAGCTAATCAGCAAAAATTCGTCGCAAAATTAGACCCCTATCAGCGATTTAAAGACGAAACAGGGCTAATAACATTCATGCAAGCTAAACATGTTCAGAAAGGCTCACAGTCCGGTTTAATCAAGGACGTCCAAAAGCAAGGCAAGAAGCGTGCTAGTCCCCAACTATTCTCGTTATCTAGTCTCCAAAGTGCCATGAATAAACGTTATCACGCCAGCGCCAGCCAAACCTTAGCGGCTATTCAAAGCTTATACGAAGATAAACTGCTCAGTTATCCCCGCACCGATTGTGCTTATATCACTGATGAAGAATTTGAGTACTTAGTGGCTAATCTGACGAAGTATCTGGGTTTAGTCTCTAAACCAGTCGCTTTAACCAATACCACCCCAAATAAGCGCTATGTTAATGGAAAAAAGGTTGAAGAACACTATGCCATTATCATGACTAAAGTCGTGCCGACGAAAGAGAAACTAGCCAGCTTGCCTAAATTACAGCAACAAGTCTATGACCTGGTTTTAAGGACGACGTTAGCGATGTTTGGTGATCCGTACGAGTACGAGGAAACCACCATTATCACCCAAGTTGGTGACGCCAATTTTAAAGCAACCGGTAAGGTCCCAACTAAGCAAGGTTGGCAAGCTTTATTTGATGATCACAAAGCCGATCAGCAAGAAGCGGCAACCTTACCGCTCGTTCACCAAGGCGATCAAGTCCAAGTAAATCTGCAAACACCGCAAAAAGAAACGACACCACCGGTCCCCTTTACCGAAGGTACCCTGATTACGGCCATGAAGACCGCCGGCAAAACGCTTGATGATGAAGAAGCCCAAGCGATTCTTAAAGATGTGCAAGGCATTGGGACAAGTGCAACCCGGGCCAATGTGCTGGAAGTGTTAAAGAAACGCGGCTACTTAGTTACTGAAAAGAATAAGTTGCACGTCAGTGAAGCCGGAATCACTTTATGTAAAGCAGTCGAACTCGAACCCTTGCTAACTAGTCCAGAAATGACAGCTAAATGGGAGCAAGCGTTACAGCAAATCAGTACCGAAGAACGCACTCAGGATAATTTTTTGAGCCAAATCAAAAAGTTCGTGGCAAAGTTGATCGCTGATGTTCCCACGCAATTAACTGGCAGTGCAGCCATTAAACAACAAATTGATCATCAACAGCAAGCGCAAAAAGTTGCCGAGGTGTTCTTAGAAACACCACAAGTAACTGTCATAAATAAACAAAAGTTTTACATTGTGAAACCCAAGCAAGGCGAGGACTTTACCCTACCCAAGAAATGGAGCGGTAAGACGCTCGGGAAGACCGTGATCAAAGCACTGGTCACCAAAGGGGAGACCAGCAAACTAAAGGGGTTCAAGAGTAAAAAAGGAAAGTCGTTTGACGCCAAGTTAAAGCTTGACGGCCATAAATTAAGTTTTGATTTTGATTAGAACCTGCCTACCGCCCTGCACTACGTTTCGGTTGGTGAACCCGTCATTTAGGTTCACTTTTACAACCCTAAAAGTAAACCTAAACAACAGGTGAGATTAGCAAAGCAAAGGAGATCATAAAATGAACAACGAATTAGCAGTTTTAGCCAGTGAATTACCCGTTTTGCAAGCTAAAGGAGCCTATAAATATTTGAAAGAAATCACTGGTAACGGAGCCTATTACCAAGTGGCTTGGCAAAAATTAGCTGATGGCTACATCGCCCTTTATGGCACGACCCCGATTCAAATCAACGTAGCCCCTATATTGAATGATATTTTTGAAGATGAGGAGGGGTAGACAATGCCGAGTAAAGCAGACGTTAAAGCCTGGAAAGCACAATTAGTCGCCCAAGCCGAACAACAAATCCTAAAATTAACCGATAGTGACCAATTTAAAAAGTACCTCAATACCCTGGCTAAATTTCATCATTATAGCGCCAGAAACATTGATTTAATTTATGCGCAAAATCCTCAAGCTACTCAAGTCGCCGGTTTTAAGCAATGGCAGACAGCTTTTAACCGCACCGTCAACCGAGGAGAGAAAGCGATTCGGATTGCGGCCCCGATTATTAAGAAGTTAACACCAGCCGAGAAAAAGCGTCTTGATACCACCGATGAACGCGCCATTGTCGGTTACCGTTATCTACCCGTCTTTGACGTGTCACAAACTAGCGGTGAGCCAGTGTTAAGTGCCAAGGATTTTGTCAAAGAAAATTTAGCCGATCATCAGAATGTAACGAGCTTGTATAACGCGTTCAAAGATTATTTAAACCAGCAAACCGACCTTAAAGTCAGTGAAGTGCCTTTAGCGACGCTAAATGGGGCTAAGGGGTATTTTCAACCCAGCACTAATGAAATCGTCATTGGTGGCGATGAGCCCGACAATGCTTTGAAACTAAAGACGTTATATCACGAATATGCGCATAGTCAGTTACATGGGTTAAAATCAGCCTTTAAAGATCGCCCGCGAGCCTATCAAGAAACGCAAGCCGAAGCGGTTGCATATGTCGCTATGCAAAATATTGGGGTTGATACGGGCAATTACTCCCTCGGTTATGTAGCTACCTGGGCTAAAGATAAAGCCGTGATCCATAGCGCTTTAAGTGAAATCCAGCAAGTGAGCAACAAAGTGATTGAGCTTAGTGATGGTTTAACTAAACAATTAGGTTTACAAGAAGCCCAAAAAGAACCTGAGCATGATCTAAAAAAGCTGTCAGCTCAGGAACTTAATAAGTCCTATCAAGGCTTGCAACAACAAGTTCAGCAAGCAAGGAACCCACAACAAAAATCAGAACTAAAAAATAAACTAAATGATATACACCATGAAATCAGTAATCGAACACAAAAACAGCTGCAAGCATTTACTGAAGAAAATCCGTCAATCAA
>OFMM01000479.1_pt1 | contig 26223 bp, 39 predicted proteins | sample 1541811 | NCBI WGS metagenome assembly OFMM01 (sample SAMN04209246, study PRJEB22552) | human gut metagenome | biome: gut; material: feces | host: Homo sapiens | place: USA: Oklahoma
CGTTAGCGGACGTTTACAAAGATGAGGAAGATCGTGAGCTGCCGGCACTCCCAAAGATGGATTTGGGCGGCGATTTCACGGAGGATTTAACCGCTATGCTGTTCGCAATGCGCGTTGTTGCGGGGCGAATTACCCATAACAATTGGGATATTTTGGAATTTACACACGTTTTGAACACGCTCGCTGTTCAGCACCTCTTGGAGGATAAGGGCGATGACGATTGACCGAGCAATTGAAATTCTGAACCCGGAACACCGGGAGCATTATGACGGCATGGACGAGGTGAACGAAGCCTGCCGAATGGGCATGGAGGCGTTGGAGCGGATAAGGTGGATTCCGTGCAGTGAGAGGCTGCCGGAAGCTGGGAAAATCCTTGTTACGGATGGCAAAACAGTAACAATTTCAAACGGCGCGTGGCTTTACCGCTCTCTGGAAGGAAAAACAAGAGTACCAGCAAACTACGGAGCGGGTCTTACAGTTACCCACTGGATGCCGCTTCCAGAATTGCCGAAGGAAGGAGGCGCAGAGAAATGAGCTATGATCTGAGAATCGCCGTTAAGGTGGACGGATGCGACAAGTTTGCTGAAATCGCTGAGCCGGAATACCGCAACCCCACGTATAATCTTGGCAAGATGTTCCGGGCTTGTACCGGGTGGGATTACAAGCAGGGAGAATATTACAAGTGTTCCGACGTGATCGGGAATATCGAGGAAGGCGTTAAAGAGCTGCGGGCAAATAAGGCGCAATACAAGCAGTACGAGCCGGAAAATGGTTGGGGAACGGTTGCCAGCGCAGTGGTTGCACTCGAAAATCTGCGGGATTGCATCTATGAGCAGGCAGAGGAAATTCCGCTGGATTGCCTGTATGTGGCATGGTAGGAGGTGTGAAATGACTGAAAAGCAGGAAACACTCGAATATTTGAAGCAAATTTCAAAGCTTGACGCACGAATTGAAACTAAACAGGCAGAAGTGAAACGGCTTTGGGATATTGCCGTAAACATCACGCCGGTCATGCAGGAAGCTGTGGTTTCTCATTCCGCTGGGGATGGGAAAGTAGCGGATGCCGTCGCAAAGGTCGTGGATTTACGACAGGAAATCAACGTAGATATCGACACGCTAGTTGATACGCGGAGGGAGATCAATCAGCTGATCGAGAAACTTCCGAGTGAGAAGCAATACAAAATCCTGTATAAGCGATACTTTGAAAGAAAAACGTGGGAGCAGATTTCCGATGAAATGGGATTTTCCCGTCAATGGGTACATAAGCTCCATAATCGTGCTTTGCGGAACGTTGGAAATCTTTTGAGCGAAAAAAATCAAACAGTTGCTAGAAGTTTACATTGAACATGTGGTATAAGTAGACTGAGAGATCAGAAAAACATTCCCTCATAGCCCGCCCGGGTTTATGCCTCTTTCCCGGGTGGGCTTTTTGTATGCATGAAAGAAGGGTGATGATTTGTGGCTAAGCTGACAGCGAAACAGCAGCGGTTTTGTGATGAATACTTGATTGATGCCAACGCAACGGCAGCCGCAATCAGAGCCGGGTATTCAGCAAAGACAGCGGCCGCTATTGGCGCTGAAAACCTGATAAAACCTAATATCAAAAATTACATTGCCAAACGAATGGCCGAAAAAGAGTCCCAACTGATTGCAGATCAGGATGAAGTCTTAAAATATTTAACCTCTGTTCTCCGCGGGGAATCCAAATCAGAAGAGATTGTCGTTGAGAATGTCGGAGACTATATGTCTGAGGCTAGGACGATGAAAAAGGCTCCATCCGAAAAAGACCGGCTGAAGGCCGCTGAACTGCTAGGCAAAAGGTACAACCTATTCAGCGACAAAATGAAGGTCGATGTTGCTTTACCCGTCATTATTTCGGGGGCTGATGAACTTGAGGACTGAGCAGCCCAAAATCAAAGTTCACCTTCCCGACGTTGTCGGCAAAGGCTATGGTACGTTTTGGCGGTTCAAAGGCCGTTACAGGGTGGTCAAAGGAAGCCGCGCTTCCAAGAAATCAAAGACAACGGCGCTTTGGTTCATCGTAAACATGATGGCTTATCCTGACGCAAACACGCTGGTTGTCAGAAAGACTTTCCGAACACTGAAGGACAGCTGCTTCACGGAACTGAAATGGGCTGTTCACCGGCTGAAGGTTGATGCATGGTGGGAGTTCAAAGAAAGCCCGTTAGAAGCCACGTACACGCCTACAGGCCAAAAGATATATTTTCGCGGGTTAGATGATCCCTTGAAGGTTACGTCAATCACGGTTGACGTCGGCGTGCTTTGCTGGGCGTGGCTTGAAGAAGCGTATGAGGTCATGAAAGAAGATGACTTCAACGTGCTTGATGAATCTATCCGTGGCGAAGTTCCAGAAGGGCTGTTTAAACAATGGACAATCACTTTTAACCCGTGGAACGAACATCATTTTTTGAAAAAGCGGTTCTTCGACGCGCCGCCTGATTCTGACATTCTTGCAATGACTACAAACTACAAATGCAATGAATGGCTGGACGCTGCTGATATCAAAGTATTCGAGGACATGAAGAAACGCAATCCCCGCCGCTATGCGGTTGCGGGGCTGGGCGGCTGGGGCATAGTGGACGGCCTTGTCTATGAGAACTGGAAAGAAGAAGCCTTCGACATAGACAAGGTGCGGCAGCAGCCGGGTATTGTTTCTGCATTCGGCCTTGACTTTGGATATACCAACGACCCCTCAACGCTTTTCTGCGGTCTTCTTGACCAGAAGGAAAAGCGTTTGTTCGTGTTTGACGAGATGTACGAAAAGGGGCTTTCCAACAAGCGGATCGCGGAAAAGGTGCAGAGCATGGGCTACGGGAAAGAGAGAATCACCGCTGATTCCGCCGAACCGAAGTCCATTGACGAGCTGAAAACCTTGGGCCTACGCGTCAAGGGAGCCGCAAAAGGAAAGGACAGCATCACAAACGGTATTCAGTGGATTCAGGATCTGGAAATTATCATTCACCCACGGTGTGTGAATTTCCTCACAGAGATCAGCAATTACACTTGGGATACGGATAAATTCGGGAACAGGTTGAATGCGCCGATAGACGATTTTAACCACCTGATGGACGCCATGCGCTATGCTCTGGAGAAATACATAACGGGCAGCAAGTGGCTGATTTGATCGAAGGAAGTGCCGCAAATGACAGTAAAAGAAATTGTTTACGGGAGTGGTGGAGGGCTGCTGATCCTGCTGACCTTGCTCCAGATCGCCCCTATCAAAATCAACCCATGGTCTGCCGTTCTGGAATGGCTGTGGAAGCCAGTGCTTTCCAAAATGGAGACGCTTGAGCGGGATATGAAGACGGTCAAGAAAGAGGTTGACACCATCCGGGACGAAAACCGGGAAATTCATGCCAAGGATTGCCGGGTCAGAATTCTTCGGTTTGCCGATGAAATCTATCTTGGGCAGTCCCACAGCCACGAGCATTTCAAGCAAATTCTGGGTGATATCACCCATTACGAAAAATACTGTGACGCGCATCCGGAATTTGAGAACCAGATTGCGGTTGTGGCGATTGCGCAAATCAAGGAGACATACGGTGAAAGGCTGAAAAAGCATGACTTTCTGGCGTGAAATGGTGGTGATTAAATGCTGTCTGTAGGCGAAATCAAAAAGTTCATCGAAAATGACGCTTCTAGCAGGGCAAAACAGTTTGCGAAAACCGGAGTGCGCTACTATGAGGGAGACCACGATATCAAGGACTATCGGATCTTCTTCATTGACGCCGAGGGGAAGATTCAGGAAGATAAGACGAAAAGCAATATCAAAATTTCCCACCCGTTTTTCAAACTGCTGGTGGATCAGCAGACACAGTACATGCTTTCCGGCCACGGCGGGTTCGTGAAGTCTGACATTCCGGAGCTGCAAACAGAGCTTGACGCATATTTCAACGAAAACGAAAGCTTTGTCGCCGAGCTGAACGGCCTTATTTCCGGCACTGTGGTGAAGGGCTGGGAATACATGTATGCCTACAAGAGCGAGGACGACAGAACTGCTTTTCAGGTGGCTGACAGCACCGGCGTTGTGGAAGTCCGCGAGAAAGAAACGGATGACGGGTGTGCCTACGTGATTTACTGGTTTGTTGACCGAATCGACAAGGACAACAAGAAGATCAAGCGCGTTCAAGTCTGGGACAAACAGCAGACATGGTTCTTCTGTCAGGAAGATGACGGCAGCATTGTTCGGGATGATTCGATTCCCAACAACCCCCGCCCGCACATCCTGTACCAAAAGGACGGCGAAGACCGCCTTTTCTATGACGACTATGGCATGATCCCATTTTTCCGGCTGGACAACGGGAAAAAGCGATTCAGCGGCCTGAAAACCATTAAGGCGCTGATCGACGATTATGACCTGATGAACGCCGGACTATCGAACAACATTCAGGACACCAACGAGGCTTTGTACGTGGTAAAAGGCTTTGATGGTGACAATTTGGATGAACTGCACTTCAACGTCAGAGCGAAAAAGCTTATTGGTGTGGGCGAGAGCGGTGATGTGGATATCAAGACCATCGATATTCCCGTGGAAGCCCGGAAAACGAAAATGGAAGTGGACGAAAAGAATATCTTCCGCTTCGGTCAGGGCGTGAACACGGAAGCGCTGAAGGATACCAGCGCCACAACGTCCATTGCCATCAAATCCGCCTATGCAAATCTGGATTTGAAGTGCGATGGCCTGCAGCCGTTCCTTCTCCAGTTCATGCGGAAGCTGCTGAAGCTGGTGCTGAAGGAAATCAACGACAGAAACGGTACTGACTACGAGCAGAAGGACGTGTATTTCGACTTTGAGCGTGAGATCATCACAAACGCTCAGGAAAACGCCCAGATCGACCTTGTGAAAGCGCAGGAGCAGCAGGCGAAGGTCACCACGATTTTGAACACTGCTTCCATGTTGGGGCAGGAGCTGACCGCTCAGCTCGTGTGTGAGGCCCTTGAGCTGGACTATGACGACGTGAAGGACAAGCTGCCAAAGCCGGAGGATGACCCCACAGCGGCGGCTCAGGTGGCTCTGGACGGCATTCATCCGGAAGGTGATACGACGTGAACCGGTGGGAAAAAGAAGTCTTGCAGTCCCTTCTGGCGTCCGAGGCGGATGCGCTGAAGGAGCTGGAAGCCCAGTACAAACAGGCGCTTTCTGATATCAACAGGAAAGTCCGCGACTTTCAAGCCGAAATAGACCTGCTGGATGACGTACTGAATCAGGATGACGTAAGCAATGCTGTAAGGACACGCCTGCAATCGCAGAGACGGTCTAAGATCTATCAGAAGCAGTATCAGGAAGCCTTACAGGGGCAGATCAGCGGCATTCTGGATAAGATGCAGGGCGACAATTACAGCACCATTGAAGGTTACCTGAAGCGCTCCTATGAATCCGGCTACATTGGTGCCATGTACGACATCGCGAAACAGGGCGTCCCCGTCATTGCTCCCATAGATCAGGCAGCGGCAGTTCGAGCTATTCTGGTGGATTCCAAGGTAAGCAAGGGATTGTATAAGCGTCTGGGTGTGGAGATATCCGGGCTGAAAAAGACCATCACGCAGGAGATCAGCCGGGGCATTGCTACGGGGCTGGGGTACAACGATATTGCCCGGAATCTTGCCAATGCATCAAAGGCCCCGTTGAACCGAACGCGAATAATCACCCGGACTGAGGGGCACAGGATACAGCAGACCTCCACTGCCGATGCGCAGCAGGCAGCAAAGGACAACGGAGCGGATGTGGTAAAGCAGTGGGACGCCACCTTAGACGGGAACACCAGAGATTCCCACAGGCGAGTCGATGGCGAGATCCGGGAGCTTGACGAGAAGTTTTCCAATGGCCTGATGCACCCCGGCGACCCTGACGGCGGCGCTTCCGAGGTTATTAACTGTCGCTGCGCATGTTTGACCCGTGCCAGATGGGCGCTGGACGAAAGCGAGCTGAAAACCCTCCAAGACCGGGCGAAATTCTTCGGGCTGGACAAGACGGAGAATTTCGAGGATTTCAAGGCAAAATATCTGAAAGCCGCAGAAAATATTAATCTTGGTGGGGTAAAACCCATTGACACGAGCCCGCAAATGGCATATATTAGCAATACGTATGGCGCAACACATGCAACTGCGGTTAAAGCCGCTCTTCAGAACGCTGACCCAGATGTTAAAGCGGTGTGGAATAAATACCAAGGGAAGTTTAAGACCTCGGATGCAAACTACACGGGCGGGCAGGCGTATTATTCGCCCGGTTCGGGCAATGTTACTTTGAACATTGCATATGCTGCATCTGGGAGTAGCTACCAAGCTCCATATCAGGTTTTGTTCCACGAATACGGTCATATGACGGATTATCTGGCGGCAAAGGATGCCGGATTTGGTACTTATACCGCGTTTACGGAAGTGTTTGACGGAGTGGACGCAACTGGGAAAGCTGTTTTTACGAGGAGCGGCGCAGGGGGGCTTCTTGGGAGAACCGCAAAACAAGAGGTTAAAGATGCTATCGGTAAAATCAAGAAGGCGCACAACGTAACCCGTAAAGCGGATGCAGCGCAAATCCTGATTGATGAAATCAGACAGAACTATTCCCTTCTTGCAAGATCCGACGTGTCGGATATGCTGGAAGGAGCCGGAATTGGCGTGAAATATCCTTTGGGTGTAGGACATGGTTTGAGCTATTGGAAGAATAGAGATAACGGCAAGGAGATTTTCGCCGAAATCCTATCCGCTGAAGCCGCAAGCCCTGAATCGCTGGCCTGCATCAAGAAATACTTTCCAGAGACATACAAAGCGTTCAGAAAGATTTTGGAGGTCATCAAGTAATGGAAGAAGCTTTAGAACGGTATTACCGGCATTTTCGGGAGGATTATCCACTGATGATTGCTGGAACGAAAACCGAAAAAGAGATCATTGAAAGAATCAACCATTGTATCGAAACCAATCAGCCGGAATCAGAGCCGGACTATGACGAAAGCGTCGATTACTGATTAGAGCACTGTGCAGTTTTGCATGGTGCTTTTTCTGTGCCCATTTTCAGCAAGTTAATCCGTAAAGAAGCAACTGTTCGGGAATTCCGAATGGTTGCTTTTTATATTTCAACAACCGAAAGGAGAAAACAAAAATGATCGATTTGACACCCGTTGTGAATGCCCTGATTACCCTTCTGGGGCTGCTGCTGACCACGTTTCTGATTCCTTGGATCAAGCTGAAGGTGAGCACCGAGAAGCTGGAACAGGTGAAGAAGTGGACGGCTGTCGGCGTGAAAGCCGCAGAGATGATCTACAAGGAATCCGGCATGGGCGAGGCGAAAAAGAATTATGTGCGCAAGTTTCTGGAATCCAAGGGCTACAAGCTGGATATTGATACCGTGGACGCATTGATTGAAGCAACTGTCCGAGAGATGCAGCAGGAAGCCTTTGAGACCACGGCCGCGCCCAGTCTTCCCGATGCGGAGGACGACGAAGCCGAAGAACTGATTTGACCGGGTCAAAAGGCACTCTGGAAACGGAGTGCCTTTTCCGCGCCCTGAACATGGCGCTTAAACCGTTCGCTAATTTGTCTTTGCGCCGGACGCTTAAACAGGCGCTTGCTTGTGGGTGGCACCACGATTAAAAACGGCAGCAATACAGGAAAGGAAATAAAACTATGGAATTTCTGAAAGAGATTTTGGGTGAATCCCTCTATGCACAGCTGGAACAGGCGCTGAACACCTACAACGGCAGCGAAGCCAACAAGGACAAGCAGGTCAAGCTTGCCAACCTTGCGAGCGGTGAGTACGTCGGCAAGGGCAAATATGACGCCCTTCAGACCCTGCTTGACGGCAAGACGGCCGAGCTGGAAACGGCCAACGGCGTAATCACTGATCTGAAAAAAGGCACCAAGGGCAACGAGGAGCTTCAGAGCAAGATCACCAGCTACGAGACCACTGTCGGCCAGCTTCAGAAGGAGCTTGAGAAGACCAGAATTGATAACGCTATCCAGCTGGCGCTTCGGGATGCTAAGGCGCTCGACCCGGATTATCTGGCCTATAAGCTCCACGAGAAGTATAAGCCCGAGGAACTGACGCTGGATGAAAACGGCAAGATCAAAGGCATGGAGGACAAGCTTTCCGGTCTGAAGACCCAGTTCCCGACCCAGTTTGAAGCCGCTGGACAGAAGAAGGTTATCGAACACAAGCTGCCCGACGGAGATCATGGGGAGGGTGAACCCAAAAACCTTGAGGATGCTCTGAGACAGGCATATGAATCGAAAAACAACTAAGAAACGAGGTAATCAACTATGGCTATGACCCTTGCAGAAATGAAAGTCGGTATGTCCGACAAGGTTTCTCAGCAGATCGTGGATATCTTTCTGCGCGAATCTGAGATCCTTCAGCTGCTGCCTTTCGACAACTGCGTTTCCCCTCAGGGCGGCAGCACCCTGACCTATTCCTACATTCAGAAGAAGCTTCCCTCTGTGGCGGCTTTCCGTGCGCTGAATGTAGAGTACACCGCAAATCAGGCAACCGTGGAAAAGAAAACCGCTGACCTGAAAATCTTCGGCGGTAAGTTCCAGATCGACCGTGTGCTGAAGCAGGCGGAAGGTCCTTGGAACAACATGTCTTATCAGATTCGTGAAAAGGTGCTGGCCGCAATCAGCCTGTTCCACTACACGCTGGTGAACGGCGACGCTACCACCCATACCACCGAGTTTGACGGTCTGGACAAGATGCTGGCAGGCACTTCCACCGAATACAACACCGGCACTGGCTCTGCCATCGATGTCAGCACCATGACCAACCTGAAGACCAACGCCGACCAGCTGTATGAGCAGATTCAGCTGCTCATCAAGAACACCAAGGCAGACGCTCTGCTGATGAACAGCGCCATGATCGCCAAGATTCAGACCATGGCACGGCTGCTTGGCTACAAGACGGAATCCGAGGAAGCTTTCGGCAGAAAGGTGACTTCCATGGATGGCGTCCGCTTTATGGATCTTGGCAAGTACTACACCGTTTCTGATACCACTGTCACCGGCAATGACTGCGTGAAGGCCGGTATCAGCCGCAACATCGGCGCTTCCAATGCCGCCGTTACCGGCCTGACCGACATCTACGCTGTCAAGTTTGACGTGAACGACGGCTTCCACGCGGCTTCTCTGACCGGCAACAGCGCTATCCGGCAGTATCTGCCTGACTTCAACACGCCCGGTGCCGTGAAGGACGGCGAAGTCGAGATGGTGGCGGCTACCGTCCTGAAGAACACGGCACATGCCGGCGTTCTCAGAAACATCAAGATCGCGTAAGCAGAAAGGATGAAGACTATGGCAGCAAAGAAAAAGACCGTTACCGGCTATGAAATCAAGGTCAAGGGCAATACCACGTTCTGCGGCATTGGTGCGGGCGGCGTCCAGTTCGCCTATGGCAAGGCGCAGATCACGGACGGCCGTATGGTGGAGTGGTTCCGGGAACACGACGGCTATGAGGTGGTAGAGATCACCACAGAAGATCCTTCGGCGGAACTTTCGACTGAGTAAGGCGGTACCGCTATGATTATGACCGTTGCCGAATTGCGGCAGTTTGTGACAACGGACGGAATAGATCCGGCGCTGCTGGAAGCCCGGCTTCAGGCGCTTGAACTGCTGATCCGCGGATACACCAACAACAACTTTCAGAAGCGTCCGTTCCGGGCGGTTGCCGTTGCCGTAGCGGATGAGGGGACGCTGGTTTGCCCTACTATTACCCCCTTCAGAGAGGGCGACACACTGCAAATCAGCGATTCCGAATTGAATTCCGGCCTTGTAACGGTCAAAGCGGTTGATGGGCAAACCGTCGCCGTAAACGAGGAATTGTACGATGAATCCGGTGTGGTGGTCACGAAGGTCGTCTATCCGGCTGATGTAAAGCTGGGTGTAGCCCGTATGCTTCAGTGGCAGCTTGAGAACAGGGACAAAGCGGGCATTCAGTCTGAGACCATTTCCCGCCACTCTGTGACCTATTTCAACATGGAGGGGGACAATTCCAGTATGGGATTTCCCAAATCCCTGCTGGGCTTCCTGAAGCCTTACATGAAGGCTCGCTTTGGGCAGGGGTTGAGCGTATGAGCATCGGCGGCAATGTATATGCCTATATCCAGTGCAAGACCGTAGAAACCAATGATATCGCCGCGCAGGTGGAAGTCTGGGTGGACGTGCAGAAGGTGCGCGGGTGGCTTGATTTGATCGACGGTGACAGCAAGTACACCAATTTCAGCGCAAAGATGCAAGATTCCACCCACGTCTTCATTGCCGATTATGTCGCTCTGAACAAGGTCATCACCGCAGAAGATTCCCGCGTGGTCATTGCCGGGAGGCGGTATGACGTGCTTCTGATTGATGATCCCATGGAGCTGCACAAGCAGCTTGAAATCTATCTGAGGTACACGGGAGGACAGTGAAATGGTCGTTGAATTCCACAACAACAGTCTTGCGGTCAAGGCGGCGCTGGATACCAAGACCGAGCAGTTCCTTGAGGAAGCCGCCTCTGAAATTGAATCCGCCGCCCGCAGGAATTCCCGCGTCGCGTCCGCACAGCTGAAGGGCAGCTGGGCGCACATTGTGGATGGGAAAACGGCAACCATCGGAAGCCCCCTCCAGAATGCAATCTGGGAAGAATGTGGAACCGGTGAATATGCGGCAGGCAAGGACGGCAGGAAAGGCGGCTGGGTGTATTACGACCCACTGTACGACAAATTCCGCTTTACCCGCGGCAAGAAGCCGAACAAGACGCTGCAGAAAGCTTTCAACAGCTGCAAAAAGGCCATTATCAACCGGGCAAAACAACTTTTCGGGGAGCTGGGCAAATGACAAACAATGTGCTTAAAGCCATGAAAGGCGCAATGCAGGAAATGGGGATGGAATATGCTTTTCGGCGATTCCGCAAAAGACCGGAATACCCCTATTGTGTTGGCGACTATCTGGAATCCGAATCCATGACGGAGGACGGCTTGCAGGAATGCACCTTCACCCTGACCGGGTTTGCCCGCGGTGCCGGATCTGAAACAGTTCTGGAAGCGGCGAAAAACAAAATCAGAAACTATTTCACATTGGAAGGACGGGCGTTTCCGTTTGACGATGGCTCTGTAGTAGCTATCGCTTACGGGGACGCCCAGCCCGTTCCCACAGAGGATGCGGAGTTAGACCGTATCCAAATCAATCTTACAGTTAAAGAATGGAGCGTGAGCTAATGGCAATTTTCGGCAAATCCGGCGTTACGAAAAAGACCACGGAAAATATCGTTTTCGGTGCCGGAACGATTCACAAGGGGCTGAAGTATACCCCCGCAACCGAAGGTAAAAGCGGTGCTTGGAATTTCGCGGATTCCCTTGTAGGCGCGACCAATGGTGGTTCCAAGTTTACCATTACCCCGGAGGTCACTAACATCGAAGTTGACGGTATCGGTGTAAAATCCAAGGGCTTGGCGCAGAAGACCAGTGAAACGGCTACCATGGAGATCAACCTTGCTGAGCTGACCAAGGATATCATTCAGGCGGCAACTCTGGGACAGGAGGGCAATTCCGCCGACGCCAACTACGATGTGATTGAATCCAAGACGGATATCGAGGATGGCGACTACTGGGAGAATATTGCCTTTGTGGGCAAGACCCTGAAGGGCAAGTATATCATTGCCATTCTGGAAAATGCCCTTTGCACGTCCGGTTTTGAGCACGAGGGCAAGAACAAGGACGGCGCAGCTGGCAAGTACACCTTTGAGAGCTATGCGGAGTTTGGCGATTCCACCGACAAGGACACACTGCCTTGGCACATTTACTATCCTAAGGCATCTACGACCACCGGTGAATCCGATACTCCCAAGGGAAGCTGATATGGAGCCGGGGGAACCCGGCTCTGAATCTAATTTTACAACGAAAGGATATTTTCGATGGACGAGAAAAAGTATACCCTGCGTGATTTGACGGCGGCGGATGTATTTCCCATGTTCAAAATTGTTTCGGGCATCGGCGTGAAAGAGTTTAAGAACGCCTTTGAAGCCGATGACGTCAAGGCGATGACCGGGACGAAAAATAAGCCGAGCGCGGCATCTGTCGGTATCACCATTGCCGTAAATATCGCGGATGTGGTTTTCTCCAACCTGCCCAGATGCGAGGATGACATCTACAGGTTCCTTTCCGGGCTGTCCGGTATGAGTACGAAAGAAATTGCCGCCCTGCCCATGGATGTGTTCATGGATATGGTGGTCGATACCATCAAGAAAGAGGAATTCAAGAATTTTTTCGGGGCTGCTGCAAGGCTGTTCAAATAGGGGATATCCGCTTCACTGACCTCCTCTTTCAGCGGTATTCTGATCCTATGACCCTGCTGAATATGATGATCCGCACCGGGCGGCTGAGCGAATTTATCAGCGAAGTCGTTACCATGCACAACGAGGAAGTGGAAGAGCAAACGCTCTGGGAATGCTGGCTGCACAGGAATTTTGAACAGTCATTTGCGGATTTTCGAGAGGCAATAAAGCCAAATTCCACACAGGAAACCGGCGAAAACCTTGCTGATATTATCAAACAGTCACAGAAAATACTGTCTTTTGAACCTCCTGATATCTTCACGAAAGAAGGTGAAGACCATTGACCGTCTTTGAACTCTTGGGAAAAATATCCCTTGATTCAAGTGAATACGACCGCGGGATTGATGGCGCGTCCCGGAAAACATCAACATTTGCGAGTGTTCTGAAAACGGCTATTGCCGGTGGAGCCATTGTTGCCGGCATGAAGAAACTGGCTGATGTTGTGACCGATATCGGCAAGGCATCTTATGAAAGCTATAAGTCTTACGAGCAGCTGGCCGGTGGCGCACAGCTGATGTTCGGAAATGCTTATGACTTTGTAGCCCAGAAAGCAAGAAACGCCTACAAGACCGTGCAGATGAGTCAGAACGACTATTTGCAGCAGGTGAATGGATTTGCAACCGGCCTGAAAACCGCCCTTGGTGGCAATGTGCAGGCCGCCGCCGAACTCGCCGACAAAGTTATCACCGCCGAAGCCGACGTTGTGGCGGCAACCGGAAACACCCAAGAAGCCGTACAGAATGCCTTTAACGGCATTATGAAATCCAACTTCACGATGCTGGATAATTTGCAGTTGGGTATTACCCCCACAAAAGAGGGATTCCAGCAGCTGATTGACAAGGTAAACGAGTGGAACGCAGAAAACGGCGAGGCCACTGCCTATACCATTGACAATCTGGCTGACTGCCAAGCCGCCCTTGTGGACTATATCGAAATGCAGGGGCTTTCGAACTATGCTGCGGAAGAAGCGGCAAGGACGATAGAAGGTTCCACAGCCGCGGCAAAAGCTGCTTGGGAGAACCTTGTAACCGGTATGGCCGACAGTAACGCCGATATCGAGGAACTGACGCAGAATTTTGTGGACAGCGTATTCACGGCTGGGAAAAATATTGTTCCCCGTGTAAAGCAAATCGCTACCGGCATCGGAACCGCGACCACCGAAATTATTTCGTATCTGCGAGAGACGAATAGCACGGTAGGGCTGGTTATTACGGTATTTGAGGGCGTGGCAGATGCCGCTATCGTTGCCGGATCTACAATCGTCGCAAGTATGGCGGGAAAGGCCATCGTAAACATTGCCACTGTATTCACTGCAAACGCAACGGCGCTTGCGTTTTTTACAGCGGAAAGCGGAAAAGCGGCCGTTGCAGAAGCCACACTGAATGGCGTATTTTCCGTCAGTGAAATAGCCGTTGGCGTACTCACCGGCCAGATTTCCCTTGCAACTGCGGCGCAGTATGCATGGAATACGGCGGTAGCGGCTAATCCGCTGGGCTTACTTGTTGCGGCAATTTCGGCCGTAACGGTGGCTACCGTAAAGGCCGCCAAAACGCAGAAAGAAAAGGCCAAGGAATTGGCTGGTGACCCTAAGACTATAGAAGACGCAACCGCGAGACTGAGTGAATTAAAGGCCAAATACGCAGAGCTGGATGCAGAAAGCCGGAAGATGTATGCGACTAACCCGGGGCAATGGATGCCAACCGCCGAGATGCAACTATATGGCCAAGCGATAGATGTAGCGGAGCAGAATCTCGCCAATCTGCAAGCGCAGGAGCAGGCCGCTGCCGAGGAAGCGGCAAAGCCCGCAAATGTGATAAAGGCTGCTTCTGAGGAATACGCGGCCGCTGCACAGTCCATTTTGGAGGATTACCAGAATACCTATACCAGCATATATGAGGGACTGCACAATATAGGCTCTGCGTTTACCAGCGTAGTTGAAGTTACGAAAATTAAATGGGCTGATGCTATGGCGAATATCAACGGCAACTCTGCAGTGCTTGAGAAGATGGACGAGAACTTCGACTTCATCTCCCAAGCGGCAGCCGCTTCTGGCGTCAGTATTGAGGGTTTTTCCGGGTTCCTTGCTTCTATGAGTACCGAGGATGCCGCAGGGGTGCTTGCCGCATTACGGGCAGAATTGGAAAAAGTCGGCCCCGATTCCGATTCGGCAAAAGGCCCGCTTGCAGAGCTTGCGGATGCAATTAGCCGATATAACGAAGCAGGTTCCGGCTATTCCGATGGTTTGGCATTGGCAGTAGAAAATGTAAAAACCCGTATGCAGGAAGCCGCTGACGATTACGTGGAGAAGGTTGGCAACCTTGACCAAGAGGCCGCGGCCACGGAAGCGGCAACCAACACCATGAGCGGCCTTGTTGCCGGTATCGATAGTAGCACGCCGGGAGTTCTGGCCAAGCTGGATTCCCTTGCATCACAAATGAAATCGCGGCTGACTAATAGCTTCGCCAACTACACGCTCACGATAAGGGCCGATATCAAAGGAAGCAACATTCCCGGGGCTAAGAGTGGGCTTGATTATGTGCCTTATGACGATTACTTGGTACGTCTCCATAAGGGTGAGACTGTGCTTACCGCAAAGGAAGCCCGCGCGTATAGGGCTGGAAAGGCCGCTGGTGCGTCTGGCGGGGCGGACTACGACGGAGTGGGCTTTGCTGGTGGTGGACGCGGCGTGACAATTATCCAGAATATTAATTCTCCTGTGCAATCCGAAGTGGAGCTAGCAGCAGCCACAGAGGCTTATTTCACACAAGCGAGGTGGACGATTTGAAGAACTTCAACAATTTAAGCAAATTGTTCCGCTACGTGAACGAAAACGGGGATAGCGTTACCTTTGATTATGCCGGTGGATATCTTATCAACAAGCCCACGGGCATCGATACGGTAACGGTATCCCTGTCTCAGGCGAAAGGCATCAACCAGACGGGGGCGACAATTCAGAGCAAAAACGTTCAGCCCCGGCCTGTGAATATCAACGGGTATTTGGTGGGAGACGGCCAGGCGGCAAATAAAGAAAAGCTGATATCTGTCATCCGCCCCGACCTTGCCGGAAAGCTGTACGCGGATGACTATTATCTGAATGTATGGCCTACGGCAACGCCCAGCATTGAGGCGAAACAATGGGGCGCGCAGTTCCAGTTTTCCCTTTTGGCGGCGTATCCGTATTGGTGCAAGGACGATTCCGCAGCGGTAACGTTGTCCGGCATTCAAAAGCTATTCAAATTCCCATGGAACATTTCAAGGCCGTATCGTTTCGGCCAGCTGTTTGAGGCGAAATTTATCAATGTGGAGAATCGCGGCCAGGTTCCCGTCCCGTTTACTGCTACTCTTTCGGCAAGCGGTGATGTGGAGAATCCCAAAATCACCAACGCCGCGACGGGAAATTTTTTGCTGATAAATAAAACTATCGTCAGCGGGGAGCGGCTGATTGTAGAGATTACGCACGATCGGACAACTGTAACGTCATCCGTCGACGGAGATTGCCGGGGCGCGTTGAGCCTGAAAAGCACTTTGTTTCAGTTGGAAGTTGGGGACAATGTGTTGAAGCCGGAAGCGACAAGCGGACTTGCGAATTTGCAGGTGGATATTGATTTCGCAACGGAGATCGTGGGGATTTCGCTATGAGCTTTGAAATCTATAAAGAGGACTTTTCCACCCGGTACGAAATCCGGCACGCAATCAGTGTTATCATGAATATTTACTACAACGATATCGGAAAACTGATATTGGTTGCGCCAGTGAGCGACTACAACATTAACGTGCTGAAAGTTGGAAATTTGCTGTACGACACGGATAGAGACGCAACATTTGTAATAGAAAACACAAAAATCGACACGACCACAAACCGCATAACGGCAAATGGCTACACCGCAAACTGGCTTTTGAATAAGCGCATTATTGCATCAGAGTACCACATGGAGAATATCGAAACCGGCGTGTATAAGCTGGTAAGTGATAATCTCCGGGGGCTTACAAGGATTCAGGTCGCGGAAGCATCCGGGATGGAGGACGCCACGGACAATATCTTCAAGGGCGGGAATTTGCTGGATGAAATCATCCCGTTTCTTGAAGAAAAGGGCATAGGCCACACAATGGATTGGAATCCCGACGACATGACACACACTTTCCGCCTTTACAAAGGGCGTGACCTGACGGCCGGCATTCACGCTATTGTATTTTCGGAGGAACAGGGAAGTGCGAAAGACCTTGTAATCAACGACGACGATTCCACACTTTGCAATGTGGCCTATGTGCAAGGAAGCCTTAGCGGCACAGACAACACTTTTGTTGAGATTGTTGGTGACGTCACCGGGGACAATCGCCGGGAAGTTTGGTTTAAGACAGCCGTTCGGCAGGAAAATGACGAATCTGCGGCCGATTGCAAAGCCCGTGCGCGTGCTTATGGACAAATGGAGCTGGGAAAGCGAATCCGGCGAAAATCCTTTTCCGTATCCATCGACCCGGAAGATCTGGGCAAGTATTACGCTCTGGGGGACATTGTATCGTGCGTATCTGCCCGGTTCGGGGTATCGTTCAGCGCCCGGATTACGGGCATTAAGTACACCTTGGACAACAACAAAGCCCGGACAGAAGTTATCCTGGGCGACCCTATTCTTACAGCATTGGGGGCAATGAAACTAAATGGCTAATATCAAAAGTTTCCCGAATAACCAAGATACATACATAGGCGCAGAAGACGTTATGCGCTGGCACCATGGCCGCACATCCGGCGTTTTTGCCGCTGGCAGTAATGCGTCCGTGCAGGCGCTTTCCACGCCGGGAATGGCGGTGAAAGTTTCAGACGGCACCGGATGGATGGCAAATTCCGGCAGGAACGGCATTGTGTGGTGGATTGATAATGAATCCGTTGATGGTGCCAAATTGCAGCTTGCCGTTGACGCGGCAGACGGCGTTCTGAATCGGATTGATCGCGTAATTGTGGAGTGGAAAACCACAAACTATGTGGACTATCCGGAAGTGAAAGTCTTGAAAGGCGCAAAATCCGGGAAGGCAGCAGCCCCGGCACTGACAAACAACAGCACAATCCGGCAGATCAGCCTTGCGCGGATTTCCGTTGCAGCCGGTACAACCGCTATCACCGCTTCCATGATTACGGATGAGCGGCTTGACGCTTCGGTGTGCGGGCTGGTGACGGAAAAGGTGGGCATTGATACCAGCACAATGCAAAGTCAGTTTTCCACGCTCCTGCAGGAAACGCAGGCGCAAGTAAAAGATGTGCTTGATGATACCACGGCGCAAGCCACATCGGTGCTGGATTCCATCAACCGGGAGCTGGCAGACCTGGAAGCCGGTACGGCGGTGGAGCTGAAAAAGCTCCTGTTCACGAACATCAGCGTGCCGGTATCCGCGTTTGTGGCTGATTCTACATATCAGGATTACCCATTCCGTGCGGCGATTGCGCTGACGGGGGTGCTGGACACCATGATTCCGGAAGTGGTTCTCGGCGTTGCAGACGCAATTGACGGCAATTTTGCCCCTGTTGCAGCTACCTATAACGGCGGCGTGTATCTGTATGCCGCAAGCGCCCCGGAATCGGCAATTACAGTTCCCACCATTATTTGCTGGAAAGGCGGTGTAAGCGCATGATTGGCAGAGTTAATACTGGTGGTGGCGGCACAGGTGGCACCCTTACCATCACAGCCCCGGCGAACGTCACTGTGACTGTTTCCAAGGACGGCAAGACAAAAACCAAGAGCTCCGGCACGAGCGGCGTGGTGGTCTTCAAGGGGCTTGCAAGCGGGACGTGGACACTTACGATTACGGATGGGTCACAAACCTCATCTAAGCCTGTTGTCGTCACTGCCGATTATTCAACCGTGATTGCATTTTTCACAGCCACCATCAACATCACCTATCCCGCTGGTTCGACCTGCACTTGCTCTGACGGCACAACGACTCTATCCGCCCCTGATACTAGCGGTACATGGGCTTGCATTGTGCCGAACGCCGGGACGTGGACTGTGACCTCCACAAGCGGGACGGAGACCGACAGCAAGGCCGTAACTATCACCACGGATGGTCAGAGCACCTCTGTGGAGCTGAGCTATGCGCTGTTCCTGTTCAAACCCAATGCCCCGAGCGACATTATAGCCGGTGAGTGGGAAATGCCTGCGAACAGCGCTGTAACTGCAGAAGCAGAATTGACGGTTAAGTCGGCAAATAACTACAACGGCAACAGAATCATTTCTGCACGTACAAAAGGCCAAATTGACCTGACAGAGTATAGCACGCTTCAAGCGACGTGCAAAGCGTCGGGCGGCTCCAATACAAAATTGGAGGTGTACAGTGGTTCGTCCGTAGTTGCTTCGACAGCAATCGGTACCGATCTAACCACGGTAACGGTTGACATATCTGCCCTGTCCGGGCTCCACAGTATCGGTTTTGCCGGTAACCATACCGCGTATTTGACGATTACGTACACCGCGACGGAAATAAAATTGATGAAATAGGAGGGCGGCGCATGAAAACGATTTATATAGATTCCAGTTTTAAGTGTCACACCTCCACCGCCGAGGGGCTGACCACAATCGAGACAGACGCATTCGATGGTAAGTGCGACGCTTACATCGAGGGCTACCGCTATATCCCGGCGGGTCAGACGTGGACACGTGCTGACGGCGTGGTGTTCACCGGTGAGATGATCGCCCCGTGGAAGCCGTGGGCAGAGTTGGACGCCGCTCAGCGGGAGTATGAGCGGGAGCAGTATCAGGCTCTCGCTGCTCAGAACACTGAGTACGAAGCCGCATTATCCGAAATCGAAACCGCTCTGGGGGTGAACGCATGACCATCGAAGAACGCAAAAACGCCATCCTTGCGAAAATCACCGAGATCAAGACCAGCGGCGGCGAGGAACAGCTGAAAGAGCTGGATGAAGCCTACAAGAAGGGGGTTGACAGTCTGTGACACAAGAGGAAAGAAAAAGCATCATGTATGCTCAGGGACGGGCGAACGCGCTTGCCGTGCAGGAGAAAGCCCCGGACATGACAGGCACCGAACTGAACGCGGCGGATAGCAACATCCCCAGTTTCAAGGCTGCTATCGCAAACAAAAACATGCTGGAGCGCAAGATTGGGTTTGTGTGTCAATCGTCTGCTGGCCGTGTGGTACGACTGGTGCAGCCCTATGACAGCACTATCTACACTAAGGAGCCAGAGGAACTTCCAGCACAGTGGGGGTTTGCTTGGAGCACAGACCCTGCAAAAGCGTTGCCGTTCGTCGCCATGGCTACCAGCCCCTACAATAAGGGCGACTGTTGCACGGAAGGCGGTAAAGTATACCGTTCAACGATGGGCAATAATGTATGGTCGCCGTCCGCATACCCCAAGGGCTGGGAAGAGGTGAACGTATGACGGTAAAGCAAATTCAGTGCCTTCTGACCTATCTGGGCTATTCTCCCGGCGCAATCGATGGAGCTGACGGCAGGAATACCCAAGGGGCAATTCGGGCGTTTCAGGCCGACTACGGGCTTACCGTGGACGGGATTCCGGGTGCGGCTACCCAGAAAATGCTGATCGGTGCGATTGCCGGGACGGCGGTGAAAGTAGACAAGCCTATCAGCAGCACCCCGCAAAAGACGGGGGCGTTTTGGGACGGAATTAAGTATTTCAAGCGGGAAGAATTTCGTTGCCCTTGCGGGAAATGCGGGGGATTCCCCGTAGAACCGAAAGAAGCGCTTGTGAAGCAGCTGGTATCGATTCGAGAGCATTTCAATGCCCCTATTACCATCGTTCCGCTGCCACCGGCAAACGCCCATTCCGGCGGTTCTGGCGTGCGGTGTCAGGAATACAACGATTCGTTGCTGGGCAGCGTGAAGAATTCACGGCATGTACAGGGAAAGGCCGCAGACATCATTGTCAGCGGTTTTTCTGGAATCTCGGTCAAGGCTTATTGTGATAGCCTTGTCAAAGCCGGAAAGCTTCGCTACTGCTATGTCATTGGCGGAGGGAACTCCGTACACGTTGACATTCTATAAGTGCAAAAACGGCACCATGGGGCTTTCACAACCCTGTGGTGCCGCTTTTTTGTTTTGCGCTTATTTGCGTATCACTTTGAAAGTCACTTCGTGACCGGTGTTCTCCTGAATCAGCTGTTCCTTTAGATCATCTACCATCATGTTATTATCCAGCGCGGCCTGAATGACTTCCACAAGCCGCTTCCCATCGAGGTATGCCCAGATATAGGTTCTTTTATGACGCATATTACCCCTCCAATTTAACAAACGATTTCTTTAATTCGCTCGATATTCCATGTGTTGATTACGCAGTTTCCGTCTTCGGTTCTGAGCGAATATGTGGTGTATTCGATTCCGATCCAAGGAATGATGACGCTTCCGGTTGGAAGGTGCGCAATCCGATTATGTTCCAGCGCTGTTACAGCCTTTTTCCATTCAGCTTTTGTCAAAAGTCTTCCGTAAGCCATGTTATTGCCCTTCTCCTCGTGTTGCCAATAGGCCAGCGGTCATATTAAATATCGAAGTCTTCCGGGATGGTGATTTCTGGCAGTTCTGGGGGAGTGACTACCATATCGGGTACACTGTCCGTCAATTCAATGGTGACGGGAACGGCCTGTTCGTTCTCGGCTTCCTGTGCAGTAGAATATCGCATTTGTTTTCCTCCTTGATTTGTCTGCCTTACTGTGGTACAATCAAGGTGGCCGGGGTAAGGCTCCCGGCGCACCTCTTGTGGTGGAGTAGCGGCGTTCTTGGTTGGGCGGCCGCTACTTTTTATGCCTTGACCTTGCTGTCACGCACAATCTCGGCGGCGGCTTCTGGTGTCTCGGCAGTCGCTTCAATCAGTTTCGCAATGTTTTCGAGGAACTGATTGAGTTCTGCGGTTGTCATTTCGTCCATACCCTCACTTCCTTTCGTAAGAGGTGGTCACCTCTGCCTTACGCCAATATGATAACATGAGTTAACTCATATGTAAAGAGGCAATGTTGCACAAGAGTTAACTCATATTTCTGTGCAATTTGTGAGTTTACTCACATGCAGAATTATGGTATCATATTGCAGAGGTGATGCTATGAGTACGGAAGCGGAAAAGGCTGCGGTATTGAAATACCAGAGAAGCCGGGACAACATTATGATCCGTCCGACGAAGGAAGAAGGCCAGCAGATTCGACAGGCCGCAGCCGACGCAGGGCAGAGCGTACAGCAGTATATATTGCAGGCCGTGAAAGACAGGATGGAGAAAAAATAAAAACCCGGTAGGCACATTCGTGCTCCACCGGTGGGGGCACCTCTCGCAGAGGGGCGTGAGTAGCAACATACAGGAATCCATTCGGTAGCAACTTGGCATGACACGTTTCGGATTTGTTGCGAACTGAATAAATCTACTTAAAACTGTAACAAGAAAAAGTTTTATATTCCGAAACTTATAGGATAAAAACGGAAAAATAAGACTAAAAAAGTTTTAATTTTTCGAAAAATATGCCTACGAATCAGTAGGTCGGGGGTTCGAGTCCCTTCTGGCGTACCAGAGAAGAATAATCCGAACCTGTTCTTGGTGGAAAACGGGTTCGGATTATTTTTGTTCCTAGGACTCGAACAATAAAATGCAAATGTCCGGTGGATATTATTTTTTCGAGAATTCAACCATAATCTGACTCAGCAGCTTTTGCTGATGCTCGGTAAGACCGGGATATGGGGAATGATCGTTCGTAAATTCGTAAATCAGGGAATGAATGATCGCCTTTTGCGTGTCGTTCAGCCCATCTACCGAGACCATCTCCGCCTTATCTATCCCAACGAGAAAATCCAGTGACACGTTGAAAATCAGTGCGATCTCGGTCAGTACCTCCAGCGGAGGGATACGGAGATCATTTTCATAGGCGCTGATGACAGACTTGCTTCGATTCAGTGCTTTTCCCAGTTCAGATTGCGACATATTGCGATCCATACGTAATTGCTGCAAGCGTACTCCTAAATCAACCATTACTGATTTCCTCCATAGGTTTTATATCAGTAACATTTTATTTTACTTGCGTTCTGTTTGAGTGGACTGTATAATAGTGCTGTCTTGAAATAGTGGAATTATTTGCAAATATGTTTTGCAAGACAACACACTGCAACAGAAACGAGGTAATTTGTATGATTGAATCCACATCTTTGATCCCGTTGCCGGATGGAATATCTTTACTATCCATCCTTCAGCAGAATTTGGAGGAAAAAGATCCCAGCTTCAAAGAGGAACTGCGTCAGTTCCAAACCGCAAAAGCCGCCCTGCAAACTACTTTGAAAGATGATTCAGAAAAATCCGCCGAAGAATATCTTTCATCACTGGAAAGCCTTTTTGCTTCGAAGCTACTCTACATTGCATGGCTTGGTGTGTCTTGGAATCTGGATTGTTTTCGTAACCCGGTCTCAAAATTACGGCTTCTGTCCGATTATGAGGAACTTCATGGGGAATCCTTTTTCAATACGATTCCTCAAATTATGGCGATTATGAAAAAAGTTTCTGAGAATGCGCTGCTTTTGCCGCATGATTGTTGTGAGTATGTTGATAAGATTTCTGACTACTATTCCTATCTGGAAACCATAGGCTTCAAGCTTGTACACTATTGGGGCTTCCTGTGGGGCAACAAATTCTTCCCCAAAGTCGTTCCCGGGTATGCCGCCGATACCGTGTTTACCGCAAAGTACATGCACATGCTTGAACATGATCTTGGTATCAGACTTGCAGACCAGACGTAACAAACGGAGCCTCCATTTGGCGGAGGCTCCGTTTGTTAGCAAATACTGCCTGACGATCGATTACACCCTGTCCAGAATTCTTCCATCCGTAGAAACGATCACAACGTCCCACGGGATCAGCTTTCCGCTGTTCAGCAGCGCTTTCTTCACCGCCTGCTCAATACCGCCGCAGCAGGGGACTTCCATCCGAACGACCGTGATGCTGCGGATGTCGTTGTGCTTCAGAATCTCCGTGAGTTTGTCGGAATAGTCCACGGCGTCCAGCTTGGGGCAGCCTATCAGCGTGATGCGGCCCTTGATGAAATCCTGATGGAAATTGGCATAGGCGTAGGCCGTGCAGTCGGCGGCGACCAGAAGCTTCGCCCCGTCGAACCATGGCGCGTTCACGGGCGCAAGCTTGATCTGCACCGGCCACTGGCGCAGCTGGGACTGCTGGGGCGTCCTGACGTCGCAGGGGGATTCCTCCCGGTGAATGGCCCGCGCCGCGGAGCCGGGGCAGCCGCAGGGCAGTTTTTCTTCCTTTTTCGCCTTCGCGGCCAGAACGGCGGCTTCGTCATAAGCAGCCGCTTCCCGTTCTACGAAGGTGATCGCGCCGGTGGGGCAGGCGGGGAGGCAGTCGCCCAGACCGTCGCAGTAGTCGTCCCGCATCAGCTGCGCCTTGCCGTCTACCATGGCGATGGCGCCCTCGTGGCACGCCGCCGCGCAGGCGCCGCAGCCGTTGCATTTTTCCCGGTTGATTTCAATAATTCTGCGAATCATAATCCGTTCCTCCTGTTTTTTGGGGGAAACTCTGAACAAATCATCTTCGGCTGGACAGCGGACCTTTTTCCCTAGCCGTGCGGCTTCACAAGCGGGAAATACACAAAGTATTCCTCCACTTGTGAAGCCTTCGTCTAGGAAAAAATCTCTCGCCGTCAGCTCTCGCCGATTTGTCCAGAGCTTCCCTTGACTTTATGGCCACAGTTTACTATACTATTGCAAAAACGTATGTTGGAATTCCAACAAAGGAGCGATTATGGAAGCATATTATGAAATATTGTCCCAATGCCCGCTGTTCACGGGGATAACGCGGCAGGAAATGCCGGAAATACTGAACTGTCTGGACAAAAAGGTGGTCGAGATACCAAAAGGCGACCCGGTGTTTCTGGAAGGGGAGCCTGCCCGGTTCGTGGGGGTCGTGCTGTCCGGCGGGGTGCAGATCGTCCGGGACGACTACTACGGAAACCGAAGCGTGCTGACGGTGGTTGCGCCCGGTGGGATGTTTGCGGAAGCCTTCGTCTGCGCGGGGCTGGACGCCTTGCCGGTGAGCGCCTTCGCCGTGCAGAGCAGCACCGTGCTCCTGCTGGATTGCAGCCGGGTGATGACCGGCTGCGGCCATGACTGCCTGTTCCACAGCCGGCTGGTATACAATCTTTTGCAGGGCATCGCTCAGAAAAATCTGGCGCTGACGGAGAAGATACGGTTCATGTCCCGGAAAACGACCCGGGAAAAGCTGATGGAATTTCTTCTCGATCAGGCGAAGCGCCACGGCAGCGCGGAGTTTACGATCCCCTATGACCGTCAGGCGCTGGCGGATTATCTGGGCGTGGAGCGGAGCGCCATGTCGGCGGAGATCGGGAAGCTGCGGAAGGACGGGCTGATCGAAACCGGTGGCGCGTGGTTCCGGGTGGCGGCTTCTGACGGAAAATGATTACAAATGTGTAACAATATGTGGATTCTGACGGCTTTTTCGACACAAGATGTTGTGGGGATTTTAAAAATTGTATTGACAATTTCTTAAATCGGTCTTATAATACTGAATAGAGAAACACGAGCAGAGGCGCTGCGTCCGTAACGGCGGTTTCGTCAGGGGGCAGGGCTTAACAAGGAAATGGGGTAGGATGCCCCGCATTGACCAATACCGTGTGCGTTTAGAAGCCTGTCCGTTGGCGAAAGCCAGTCATTGGGGCGACCTGAGAAGGCAGGGCAGGTTTTGCTTGAGGCGCGAGTCGGGAGACCTACTGTTTCGTCAGAATGTTGCTTCGGAATGGTCATGGCGATGTTCTACCCGTCGGTGGAACACGCGATGACCATTTTTGCGTGGTTTCTCTAAAATTACAACCTAATTCATGTTTCCGTGGCCGGGCGGGGCGTTCAGACTGCCCGGCTGAACAAGAGAACGGGGTGCGAGTCCCCACGCTGCCGGCACTGTAAGTGTCGAGACGGCCTGCCGTTGGTGAAAGCCAGTCATTGGAGAATTCCGAGAAGGCAGACAGGCCGCCGCTCGAGACACAAGTCAGGAGACCTACGGAAACAGACAGCGGCCGCTTTGCCCCGGGAATTGGGCGGAGACGGTCGGTTTTCGGCGCAGAAAAACGGCTGCGGCGGTCTATTGTTTTGGACTGCCGCAGCCGTTCTTCATTATATATAGAATGTAGAAAAAGGTGCATTATGCCGACGCCAAGCAGAAATGCGATTTATGACGCGACCATCCGCAGAATGACCGCGTGCGCTCTGGAAGAAGCGGAGAACCGCTTCGCCGTGGAACACGCGCAGGACACGGAGCAGCAGCTTGCCGATTATCTCCGCAAATATGCGGACGAACTGGGGCACACGCCATGGCCACGGGAGATTCCGGGCGGCGTGACCATTCAGACACGCTTCGGAAGCTGGGAGGCGGCTGTGGCGGAGGCGGGGCTGCCTTTCCCCGAGCATCCGAACCAGCCGGGCAAGTTCCGGCGCGTCCGGGAAGAGACCCAGCGCCAGCGAGCCATCTACCGCCAGAAGAAAGCCGAAAAACGGGAGCGGGCGAAGGAACGAATGAAGGCGCAGGAAGAAAAAAGAAGAAAAAATCGTCAATCCGGTATTACCTGATTCGCGTAACCCCCTTGCGCGAATCTGTAATATAAGGAAACTCTGAATCAATCGTCTGCGGCTGAGCAGCGGGTCGTTTGCCCCCATGCCGCAGACTGAAAAACGGGAAATACATGCAGTATTTCTCCGTTTTCCAGTCTTTGCCTGGGAACAAAATCCCTCGCTGTCAGCGCTTGCCGATGGAATCAGAGCTTCCATTAAGCTGTTTTGATTGCCCAAGGAACAGCTTTTCCTCCCTTAATACCGCCGTCGGAGCAGAGGCGGCGGTATTAGGGCCTATCTGAAAACCGTCAACACGCCCAAACAGCGGGTCTTTTCCGTCTGCTGTGCA